>Ga0213831_1000229_pt1 | contig 58330 bp, 65 predicted proteins | sample SWATP12_FD_163421 | JGI IMG/M metagenome (GOLD analysis project Ga0213831, IMG submission 163421) | Coastal seawater microbial communities from Marineland, Florida, United States - SWA TP1 #2 | ecosystem: Environmental > Aquatic > Marine > Coastal | place: USA: Florida | collected 2016-08-06 | reverse complement strand
TCAGGGCTGAATCTTGGCTGCATTTGCCAGGCAATATCTGTCATCAGGGCCTTGGCTTCACCGCCGCTAACCGGCATGGTATAAATGTCACCCAACAAATCAAACACTATCGTTTTGCCATCAGGGCTGATATCGACATTCATCCAGGTGCCCTGGCGCACGTCAATGCTGGCAGTCTTAAATTGCCCCTGTGGCTCGTTGACCGACCAGGAAGCTTTTTCTGCTTTCTCTGACTTTTCAGAAACTTTATCGGCAGCTAAACCTTGAGCCGCCGGCAATAGCATGGCGACAGACAAGGCAACGGCAGAAAACTTGGGAAGTTTTAATGACATCTTGTTTTACCTTTTAAGAATTGGGATATCAGGATGATATTTTGTATATTATTTTTCCTACTACAGCACAAATCATATAAAAATGTAAGTATCCTGCGGTAAAGTGCGGCGACTTTGGGGTGAAAATCGTCAAGATTGCTTAACATCATATTTTTGTTAATCCTTGTTATTATGGTTAATTTTCAATCCCCATGCTTTACTAAATCTAACGACTATGATTTTCTACTGATGCAGGAATAAAAATAATAACAATACCTAAAGGGACAAAGTTATGCGCATTACAGGATTAGTGGCGGTTGTGCTAGCCATGGTTTTTGCGATGCCTTCAAGGGCAGAATCCAATATCAGCGTCAGCATGACGGCACTGGAATTTACCGGCGTTATCCAGCAAAACGGCAAGGGTGCCTTTGATTATTTTCTTAGGGATTTGGAGCAATTGGCTCAGGTTTCTCATGCCTATACCGTGGTACCTACCGCCAGAGGCGCCAAAGATTTCTTCGCGCATAAGAGCGAATGCATTGTGCCCAGCTCACTTTATCCGCCCTATTTTGAAAAACACGATGTTATTCACAGCGAAAGTTTTGCCAGTGTCAGGTATATTGCTTTTACCCTGGCCGACCAAGCCGCCATCATCAGTAAAAAACAAATGGCCGGCAAGGTCATCGGGGTGATTCGCGATGAAGATGCCTGGGATTATGAAAAAAGATTTAGCATTCCGGGAGCCACCTATATTAGGGTCAGCAATTTAGAATCCCTGGTGGAAATGCTCTATAAAGAGCGCATTGATGTCGCCATTCATGATCACAGTGACTTTCTGTTGATGGTGCAGCACCTGAAACGCCCTGCCGTCAATTTCAACCTGGATTACCCGCTTGCCGTCGACCGGGTAGTCATCAGTTGTCACAATTCACCGAAAACTCGCGCCTATCTGGCCAGGATAAACCCGCATATCAAGTCCATGGTCGAGAAAGGCCTAGGCAAGTATTACCAGATGGCCAGCATTGAATAGCCAAGGAAACCGCTTAAGAGCGATAACCCCAGCGCGGCATAATAGCTTGCTCAATTCCCAGGTGATCCAGCATGCGTCCCACCATAAAATCCACTAGGTCGTCTATGGACTTGGGGTTGTGATAAAAGCCTGGCGCCGCCGGCATAACAGTGACCCCTTGTTGTGACAGCGTCAGCATATTCTGCAAATGTATGGTGGAAAACGGTGTTTCCCGCACCACTAGGATCAGCTGGCCACGCTCCTTGATCACCACATCGGCGGCCCGCTCGATCAGATTATCACTCATGCCCTGGCTGATCGCCGCCAGGGTGCCGGTTGAACAGGGGCAGACGATCATCTGCTTGGGGGCGGCCGACCCCGAGGCGACGGGCGAGAACCACTGCTCCTTGCCAAACACCACGATTTGTTCGTCTTTGGCCTGGTACTTTTCTGTGAGTAGCTTGCTGGCGGCATCGGGAGATGCCGGCAGTTTAAGCCCCACTTCGGTATCAAAGACAATACGGCCGGCACTGGAGCATAACAGGTATACCTGATAATCCGCCGCCAGCAAGCATTCCAGCAAGCGCAGGGCGTACGGGGAACCGGAAGCGCCCGTCACCGCCAGGGTAATTTTTTTCTCAAATTTTTTAATATCTTGCGACAAAGTCTTTTACCTTTTACTCGCTTAAATGTAACGCTGTTAATGAGCTTAGTAATTTTTCATGGAAACCGCCAAAACCGCCATTACTCATGATCAGGACGTGATCGCCCGGCCGTGCCATTTCAGCCACCTGGGCAACCAGGGCCTCCAAGTCATCCGTCACCCGGCACGGCTGCTGGCACTGGCTAATCAGCTCATCCACCGACCATTGCACCTGCTCCCCCTGAAACACAAAGACTTCATCTGCCTTGGCCAATGACGCGGGTAAGGTGTCTTTATGCACGCCCGACTTCATGGTGTTGGATCTTGGCTCCAGCACGGCAATAATCCGGCTATCCCCGACATGTGCCCTCAGCCCGGCCAGGGTTTTTGCTATCGCGGTCGGGTGATGGGCAAAATCATCATAGACCTTGATGCCCCCGATATCGCCCCTGAGTTCCAGGCGGCGTTTGGTATTGATAAACTCTGCCAAGGCTTCAATCCCCACATGGCTGGGCACCCCGGCATGGCGGGCAGCGGCAATTGCCATCAGGGCATTTTCGATATTAAAATCGCCAATTAAATCCCAGCTGACCCGGCCCTGTACGCCACCCCGGCCCTCTTGGTCATAAAAATGTACATCAAAGACACTGCCATCCGGTTTTATTTTATCGGCATACCAGCCCTGCCGACTCTCATCGCCAGCTAGAGGCTGGCTGGTACTCATCTCATTAGGTGTCCAGCAGCCCATGGCCAGGGTATCATCAACCGCTGAGTCGCCCTTGGGCGTCAATACCAGACCATTACCCGGCACCATACGCAACAAATGGTGGAATTGCCGCTGGATATCGCCAAGATCGCCGAAAATATCCGCATGATCAAACTCCATATTATTGATCACTAGGGTACGGGGCCGGTAATGGACAAACTTGGAGCGCTTGTCAAAAAACGCAGTATCGTATTCATCCGCTTCGATAACAAAGAAGGGTGACTCCCCCAGGCGTGCCGAACTGGTAAAGTTTTGCGGCACGCCACCGATCAGGTAGCCAGGTGACATATGAGCATACTCCAAAATCCAGGCCAGCATGCTGGAGGTGGTGGTTTTGCCGTGAGTGCCCGATACCGCCAGCACCCAGCGCTCTTTCAGGACATTGTCCAGTAGCCACTGGGGGCCGGAAGTATAGGGAATATTGCGATCCAGCACATATTCCACCATGGGGTTCCCACGCGACATGGCATTGCCGACTATCACCATATCCGGCTCTTCGGCAAGGTGCTCAACCTTGTAGCCCTGCATTAACTCTATCCCCAGTTGCTCCAACTGGGTACTCATCGGCGGATAAACATTGGCATCACAACCGGAAACACGAAAACCCAACTGCTTGGCAATAGCAGCAATGCCCCCCATAAAGGTGCCACAAATGCCTAAAATATGTACGTGCATAACAACCTTTCTTGTGCAAACCTGCCCGCTCCTGTAAAGAGGGGCAGACAAATTTCAACAAATACTCGTTAACGGATCACTAATTGGCAGCCAATATACCTTAATCAAGGATTGCAAAGCCAAATTAATTTGCTCAAGATCTGGTTTAAGCAGTTTAATTAAGGAAAGCAGTGCATGTCAGAGATCAGATTAGAGCAAATCAGTATTTATCCGATAAAGTCGACATCAGGCATCGACCTGTCTACCAGCTGGGTGGATGAATTTGGCCTGAGCTTCGATCGTCGCTTTGTTTTATCTGATCTGCAGGGACAGTTTATTACCGCCCGCACCGATCCGAAAATTTGCCTGATCCGGGCCAACCTGACGGCAAGCGGGTTAAAATTAACCGCCCCGGATATGCCGGTCCTGACGGTGAACTACCAGGATTTTTCAGGGCAATATCAGCCTGTACAGGTCTGGAAAGACAGTATTCAGGCCCAGCCCAGTCCCGACAGCTATAGCCTTTGGTTCAGCCAATACCTGGGCAAGCCCTGCCGGTTAATGTACTTTGGCCAGCAATCACGGCGCCTGGTGAAAAACAGTAACAGTCAAGTTGCCTTTGCCGATGGCTACCCTCTGCTGTTGATTTCCAGGGCTTCATTAAAAGATCTTAGCCACAGGGCAAGGATGGAACTAAGCATGCGCCAGTTCCGCCCCAACCTGGTGGTTGATGGCTGTGACGCCTTTGCCGAAGACAGCTGGCGACATATTCGCATTGGCGAGGTGGAATTTGAACTGACCAAACCCTGCTCACGCTGTATCTTTACCACGGTTAACCCTGACACGGCAGAAAAACATCCGGCCAAGGAGCCCCTGGCCAGCCTGATGGCCTACCGCCAGACGGAAAAAGGCGATGTCATGTTTGGTCAAAACCTGGTGCAACTGAACCAGGGCCAAATAAAGCTGGGAGATAGGCTTACCGTACTGGCCAGCAAGGCAGCACCCGTCTTTATCACCAAGGCGGAGAAAAAGGCGCCAGCACAAACTCAGGCTTTCTCTGAACAGGCAAGCGAATTTTCCCTGACCTGCATTAAAATCCAGGATGAAACCCATGATGTTAAAACCTTTACCTTTGCCGGCGATATCCGGAAAAAAATTCACTATATTCCCGGCCAGCACCTGCCGATAACCTTAACCATAGACAACAAACCGGTAAATACCTGCTATACACTGTCGTCATCGCCAACCCGTGACCGGCAGGTAACCATTACCGTCAAGCGGGTGCCAGGGGGGCTTGTCTCCAACTATCTGCACGATCACTTTAAGATAGGAGACAGCATCAGGGCACAAACGCCTGCGGGCAACTTCCACCTGAACCGGGCCAATATGGATAAGGTGCTGTTGCTTTCTGCCGGCAGTGGCGTTACCCCCATGCTGTCCATGCTCAAGGCCATGACAGACGCGGTAATTAACGGCAAGTCCGCCAATGATATCGTCTATTTTCACAGTGCCCACTCTGAGGCCGATATCATAGCCAAAGAAGAGGTCGCCCTAATGGCCAGCCAGCACGGCAACTGCCGAGTCAGCTATACTCTAACGCGGAATGTCAAGCCAGAATGGCAGGATTACCAGGGGCATATCAACACACAGATGCTCGGCAATATTCCCGACTTGGCCGAACGCCAGGTCTTTGTCTGCGGTCCACTTGGCTTCAGGGAAAAGGCGAAAGAGTTGCTCTTGTCGCTCGGCCTGCCGGAAAGTCACTATCACTTTGAAAGCTTCGGCCATAGCACTGTTAGCTCCGGCACTGTTAGCTCCGGCGAATCCAAGGCCAAGCAGAGGGAAAAAGTCAGTATCCTGTTCGACTCCTGGGACAAGCATGTTGAAGGTAATAACCAAGAAACCATATTGGAACAGGGTGAAGATGCCGGCCTGGTTTTACCCTATTCCTGTCGGGCCGGCATGTGCGGCACCTGCAAGGTCAAGCTGGAGAGTGGCGAGGTGGAACAATTGGCCAACGACGCACTCACCGATGACGAAGAAAAACAGGGCTATATACTGGCCTGTAGCTGTATCCCGAAAACCGATGTCGTGATCAGTCAAGCTTAGGGCCGCTAATTGTTCGCAATTATTTTTTGAGTTAAGGCGAATAAAAGTCAATATTCGCCTGTCTCTGATCTATGCTTAGATTACCCTGGTGTTAATGCCGTTTCTGGACTTAATCATGATAGAGATAAAACGCATGGCGCCAGGGAAATTTGTTAGCAGTTGAGTAGCTAATAATGGAAAACCTAAGCAATAAAAAAATACAGGTGCTGTACGATGGTGCCTGCCCCACCTGTGTTAAGGACAGGCATTTTTATGAACGCCTGGCCGGGGTAAAAGGCGAGGACATAGAATGGCTTGACTTTAACCAATACGGTCCCCTGCTGGTCAAGTTCCAGATTTCCCCAATGGATGCCATGCTGGAACTGCACATCATAGTGGAAGGCACGCAGATAGTGAAAGAGCTGGACGCCTATATCTTGTTATTAAGCCATATTTCCTGGTTAAAGCCGCTGGCCTGGTTTATAAAAATCCCCTTTATCAAGGCACCACTGGCCAAATATTACCACTACCGGGTGCAAAGGCGGTTGAAAAGAACGGGACGCCTTTAGCCTAAAGTTAAGCTAAATATCCATTGGCACGACTTAAAGCCCATGAATTATCAGCAAAGATTTTGTTATAGTATTCTTATTATTAACATGTAGGGATCTAGCCATGAAGCTTAATTGTGATCTGGGTGAAAGTTTTGGTAGCTGGCAGAAAGGGCTGGATAGCGAGGTGATGCCACACATAGATATGGCCAATATCGCCTGTGGCTTTCATGCCTCCGATCCGCTGAATATGCAGAAAACCGTCAAACTGGCCAGGCAGCATAATGTCACCATAGGCGCACACCCCGGCTATCCGGACCTGGTGGGCTTCGGCCGCCGCTCCATCCCTTATGAGGCGGATGAGCTAGTCGCCATCATCCAATACCAGATAGGTGCCCTGCAGGCGATATGCGCCAATGAAGGCGTACGGGTGGCCTATGTTAAGCCTCACGGTGCACTCTACAATGATATGATGAAGAACAATGACATTTTTACTGCTGTCTGCCAGGCAGTAGCCAGAGTGGATGACTCTCTTGCTTTGATGATACAGGCCATCCCCGAGCCCGCGGCCTTTGACGCCATTGCCGGGCAATACCGGCTTGGTCTGATGTTTGAGGCCTTTGCCGATCGCAACTACCAGGACAATGGCCTGCTCACCCCAAGGAGCGATACTCATGCGGTGATTACCGAGCCCAAACAGGTACTGGCCCGTTGCCAGCACTTGCTGAACACGGGGGAGCTGCTCAGCCTAAACGGTAAACCTCTGTCGCTGGAAGTGGACACCCTGTGTGTACATGGCGACAACCCGGCGGCGGTGGCCCTGGTCAAACAGTTACAACTTCTGATTCACCACCCCGTTAATGACTAGCCCGCAAGTCTGCATTACCGCCATCAGCGAAAATGCGATATTGCTTGAATGGCCCGAGCTTATTTGCCCACGCCAGCATAAACATATTCTGGCCTGTGAGCAGCTCATCAAACAACGGCTGGCAGAGACGCTGATTGACAGCATTGCCGCCTATAGCAGCCTGATCATTTACTACAGATTCGAGCAGATCCCCCTGGCCAGGCTGATCAAAGATCTGCACCAGTTGGTGGCGACTCTTGAGGTGGGCGAGCAGGCGGCCGGTTTGAGTAACACAATTGAAATACCGGTTTACTATCACCCTGAAGCCGGTTGGGATTTAACCCATGTATCACAAGCACTAAGCCTCACCGTCGAGGAGGTGATTAAGCGCCACAGCCAAACAAGCTATACCGCTTATGCCCTGGGTTTCACGCCGGGGTTTTGCTACCTGGGCACGCTGGATAATTCACTGCAACTGCCCAGGCGCAGCACACCCAGGCTAAATGTACCCAAGGGGGCAGTTGCGATTGCCGAGCAACAGACGGCCGTTTATCCCAACACCAGCCCAGGCGGCTGGCACATTATCGGGCAAACCCCCATGGCCATGTATCGGGCGACTGCGAATAATTTTATCCCGGCCATAGCAATAGGCCAGCAGGTAAGGTTTAAACCCATAGACAGAGACAGCTTTATCGAACTGGGCGGGAAGCTGGTTAAGGATGACAGCAAATGACAGGCCTAAGCATAGAGAAGCTGACCGGGCACTGTTCCATTCAGGATCTGGGCAGGCCTGGTAAACAACACCTGGGTTTTAGCGCCGGCGGCGCTGCCGATGAATATGGCTTCTTATCCGCCAACCAGTTAGTGGGCAATGAAGCCAATATGGCGGCCATCGAAATCATGCTCGGCCAGGTCAGTTTCAAAGCACTGAGCGACTGTAAAATCGCCCTGACCGGCGCAGATTGCTTGGCAGAATTAAATGGTCAGGCCCTTAAGCATTGGCAACTTCATGCGCTGAGGGCAGGAGATGTGCTGACCCTGAAACAGCCAAGCTCAGGCATCTACACCTACCTTGCCGTAACCGGCGGCATCGACAGTCAATCATGGCTTGGCAGCCGTAGCCAGACCTTAAATGAACAGGCTTTGGGCTTTGGCCAGCCAGCGCTACAAGCAGGCAGCATCATCCCTCTTACTAGCCAGTGTTTTCCCGATTCAGTTGCAGAGCCGCCGACAATCCATTCCGCCTCGGCGCCGGAGGCATTTTATCAGCATCCTAAACTGACGCTTAGGTTTATGCCCCGCTCTAACTGGTATGCCATGACGACTAAGAAGCAGCAGGATTTTCTCGGCCAGCAATATAGCATTTCGGCTGACAGCAATCGCATGGGCTACCGGTTACAGGGCCAGCCGATTAGTTTGTCTCTTGAAGAAAAACAGGGCCTGTCCAAGCCGGTGTGTTTTGGCACCATTCAGTTGCCTGACAATGGCTGTCCCATCGTGTTAATGAAGGAGCGGCAGACCATAGGCGGCTATCCAACCCTGGGCACGGTAATGCAAACCGACCTGTTTCGCTTATGCCAAATGCGCCCCGGTGAAAAGGTGGCATTTACTCCAATATCGGTTGAACAGGCGCAGGGACAGTTGCTGAGTTTTTACCGCCGCTTTAGCCTCTGACAACCAGATAACAAAAAAAATTTTATTTTTTGCATCCAAAGTAATGGCTCAATGCATCTATAGGTATAACAAGAGTTCAACAAGTTAAACAACAGGAGCGGCATATGAGCGGCGAGATGATCCCTATTATTCTATTTATTTGTACGGCTTTGGTGGTGTGGAGCTTTTTTTTCTACGGAGCCAAGGCCAAAAAGGAGCAGCAGGAAACCTTACAAAAAATGATAGAAACCGGCCAAACCCTATCCCCGGAATTAATTGCCAGCATAGCCAGGCCGGCAGACAATGATCAGGCAAAGGACTTTTCCCGGGGAGTCTTACTGATCAGTCTGGCGCTGGCGATAGTGCTATATGGCTGGTTTGCCATTGATATCGAATCTGAATTTATTGGCCTGGGTTTCTTCCCACTCACCATAGGTCTGGCCTACCTGCTGATCTGGAAGTTCAAGCCCAGAAGCTAGGGTATACAAGGCAATGGCAAAGCTGAACAATGAAAGTGAGTTAATCGCCAAAGTGCTGATCTCTCAGGATCAGCAGGCGTTTTCGTTGCTGGTCAAACACTACCAAAGTCCTTTACGTCAGTATTGTCGCAGGCTCTGTACCCCGGATCAGGCGCTGGCCGATGATATTGCCCAGGATACGTTTTGGCAGGCCTATAAAAAGCTGAACTTATTTAGCGCCAGGGCCAGCTTTCAAACCTGGCTGTTTCGCATCGCCTATTTTCAGTTTTTACAGCACTTGCGCCGGCAAAAAAATTACCAAGAACTGGACGAAGATCTAGGGACCGAGTGTCAAGCGGGCCAGATCATGGACAAACATGATATTGAAACGGCCATGTGCCAACTAAAAACTTCGGAACGTGCCTGCATCACATTGCAATATTCCTTCGGTTATACCCAGGAAGAAATCAGTGACATGCTGGATACTCCATTAGGCACGGTAAAATCTCATATTAAACGCGGTAAGGAAAAACTCACCGCGCTATTGCAGCAGACAAGCTGCCAAGCTCAGTTAACAGGAGCCGCATAATGAATGACTTGGAACAACTACTCTCCCAGCCTTTAGAACAGGTGGAAGATAAAGGCTTTAGTGAAGGGGTGATGCGTGATATTAACGGTTACTACAGGCGCCGCAGATGGTTTATGATCTCCGTATCGGCTTTGCTGGCCGCTGCCTTACTCTTTATAGCTTACCTGATGCCCTGGCAGCCCATATATGCCGAAATTGTTAGCCTGTTGTCGCTCAACAGTGAACTACAATCCAATATGCCGGCGCTTGACATCCAGCCCATGATCAAGCAAATACTACAACACCCTCTCGCCTTGTTATGCATATTGCTGGCTATGACGACGATATTTTCCTGGCAAGAAAACTAATCTTCTGAAGTTCAGGTAACAAGGGCTTACCTGGCTTTACTCCCGTTTTTAGCACTAATTACTTGCACAGGGATAGTGCGTAAAGTCATGCTTAAGTGCAAAAATTCACATCACCTTCGCAACAAAAACACATAACACACTGAAATACATATACATTTAAGACTGGCATTCACTTTGCTCTGCTAAGACTAATCATTTTTAATCTTTGCATTCCTACCAGTGAAGGCTGGTTTATTGGATTTGCACTACTAGTCAGGAGTTTTGCTATGGCAAGCGATACAGGCATAAAACTATGGTCATTTACCGGTAAAATGAAAATTTTACACTTAAGCTGGATGGCGTTTTTTATCACCTTTGCGGTTTGGTTTAACCACGCCCCCTTACTGGCGGTTATCGGTAAGAGTTTGAATTTAACCGCCAGTGAAATTAAAACCTTACTTATTCTTAATGTCGCCCTTACCATACCGGCCCGCATTATCATCGGCATGATGACGGATAAATACGGTCCCCGCCTCACCTATGCCCTGCTGCTGGCAGTCTGTAGTCTGCCCTGTTTTATGTTTGCCGTTGCCGACAGTTTTGAACAGGCAGCGCTGGCGAGGTTTTTCCTCGGCTTTATTGGCGCCGGCTTTGTTATCGGCATCCGCATGGTCAGCGAGTGGTTTCCGGCCAATGAACTGGGTACGGCTGAAGGCATATACGGCGGCTGGGGTAACTTTGGCTCGGCGGCTGCCGCCATGTCACTGCCCGCCATTGCCCTGCTGTTTGGTGGCGAGGATGGCTGGCGCTATGCCGTAGGCCTGACCGGCATGCTGAGCCTGCTGTTCAGCGTGATCTGGTATATGAATGTTAATGACACGCCGCAGGGCTCTACCTACTTCAAACCTAAGCAAACCGGTGCCATGGAGGTTACCAGCAAGGGAGATTTTTTCCTGTTATTGCTAATGAAGCTTCCCATGTATGGCGCCTTGTCCCTGCTAACCTGGAAGCTGTCTCCGGCCGGCGTTAGTTTACTCTCTGAGCAAAGCGCCCTACTGGCCTATCTGGGCCTGGCCGTATTGTTCCTGATCGAAGTGAAGCAAACCTATAAAATCAATGGTCACCTGTTTAAGCAGGAAGTGCCGGAAATCCACAGGTACAAGTTCAAGCAGGTTGCCGTGCTTAATGTCCTTTACTTTGCCACCTTTGGCTCTGAACTGGCCGTAGTATCCATGCTGCCGCTGTTTTTTGCCGAAGTCTTTAGCCTGGATATGGTAGTCGCCGGCTTCCTTGCTTCCATGTACGCCTTTATGAACTTAATGTCGCGCCCGGGCGGCGGCTGGTTAAGCGATAAATTTGGCCGTAAGAAGACCTTGCTGATCCTGACCGCAGGCTTGGCACTGGGCTATTTCCTGATGTCCACCATAGACAGCAGCTGGCCGTTAGCCCTGGCGGTGGCTGCGGCCATGGCCTGCTCCTTCTTTGTTCAGGCCGGCGAAGGGGCGGTATTTGCCGCAGTGCCCCTGATCAAACGTCGCCTGACCGGCCAGATCGCCGGTATGACGGGCGCCTATGGTAATGTCGGTGCCGTGGTTTACTTAACCGTGCTGTCCATGGTCAGCTATCAGGCCTTCTTTCTGGTAATTGCCGGCACCGCAATAGTCGGCTTTACCGCCCTGCTCTTTATGGAAGAGCCTAAGGGTAATATCGCCGAGGTGCGCGAAGATGGCACGGTAGAGCTGATCAATGTCAGCTAATAAGGGTAAAGCCAGCCCCAAGATAGCGGCCGATAGCTTACAGCTGTTCTTTGGCGGCTATTCCTGTGCCGGGGTAAAAGAAGAGAACCAGGACGCCTTTGCCGCCCTGGTTCCTTCCGCCAGCGAACTGGCCAGTAAGGGGGCCGTCGCCGTTTTATCTGATGGTGTATCCAGCGCCAGTAAGGCGGCAGAGGCTGCGCAACTGGCGGTAACCCAGTTTACCAGCGAGTACTATGCGACACCGGAAACCTGGTCGACCAAAAAATCCGCCGGCAAGGTCATTACCAGCTTGAACCAATGGCTGTTTTCTCAGGACAGTCAGCTGGAAACCCTGCACCATAGCCAGTCCCAACAATGGCTGACGACCTTTTCTGCCCTGATCCTCAAATCCAATACCGGCTATATCTTTCATGTCGGTGACTCCCGCATCAGTAAATACCGCCGGCAGGAGCTCGAGCCCATTACCCGGGATCATAATCAAAAACAGGGCTCCTCACATGTGGTACTGACCCGGGCACTCGGTGCCGACTCCAGGCTAAAGGTGGATGTACACCAGGTTGATCTGCACTGTGGAGACATTTACCTGCTAACCTGTGATGGCGTCCATGATTTCCTGTCAAATAGCCAACTGCGTGCCTGCCTGAAATCTATTTCAAAGGCGCCGGATAATAACGAGCTGGAACGAGTCAGCAAACACATAGTACAAAAGGCACTGGCTGCCGGCAGTGATGATAATGTCAGTTGCCTGCTGGTGTACGTAAAAAGTGTGCCGAACAGAAAAGTTGAGGAGATAGAAAGAGATTTACTCAGCAAGGCCATTCCTCCAGCATTAAAGCCCGGCATGAAGCTCGACGGTTACAAGGTGCTGAAAACCATTCATGCCTCCATTCGCTCACACCTGTACCTGGTTGAACACGAGGGTGAAGCCAGGCCTATGGTGTTAAAGGCCCCTTCAGTGAACTTTTCTGATGACCCTATTTACCTGCAAAGCTTTATCCGTGAAGCCTGGGTAGGAGAGCGCATCAACCAGGCCAATGTCATGAAGGTAAAGTCGGCACCGAACAGCAGTCAGTTTCTTTACCATATCTGCGAGTATATTGAAGGGCAGACATTGACTGAATGGATACAGGAAAACCCAAAAGCCAGCATCAGCCAGGTCAAAGATATTATCAAGCAGCTAATTGCTGCCTTACGAGCCTTCCAGAGACTGGATATGGTTCACAGAGACTTAAAACCGGACAATATCATGATTAACCGGTATGGACATATCAAGCTGATTGATTACGGAACCGTCTATGTCGCTTCCCTTGCCGAAAATTATGATTCACTGGAAGAAAGCGTTCCGCAAGGCTCTGTCAATTATATTGCCCCTGAAACACTGCTAAATTTAACTGCGGATTTTAAGAGTGATCTGTTCTCACTCGGTGTCATCTGTTTCCAGCTGCTAACCGGAGAGCTCCCCTATAAGCCGATGAAGCGGGCAGAAGTTAGCTTTAGCAATTACTCACAATGGCATTATCGCAGTGCCAAGCAATTTCGCCCGGACTTGCCCATCTGGCTGGATCTCAGCCTGCAACAGGCAACCAGGGCAGACCCCAATTTGCGCTACCAAGCTTATTCGGAATTCTTTGGAGACTTAACCCGGCCGAACATAACTGCCATAGAAGAATATAAAAAACAGCCTCTGCTACAACGTGATCCGGTAAAATTTTGGCAGGGACTTTCTTTATTACTGCTGATTACTCTACTAATATCTATTTTTTACTAACATATATTGAATCGCTGCATCTTTAGACAATTTAGCAGGGACAAAAGTTTGTCAAGCACCCTAAACGGCTAAAATATTGACGTACATCAATAAAAAGTACGCAATGCGATTAGATAAATTAACAACTTGATGCAAATCAAGTTATGCACCCAGACAGGGTGTCAGAATCTCAACCAAGAAATAAAAGCACGCCCCCAAAAAACAATAAGTGCAAAGCCGTATTACATATAAACGAAACACTAGGATAATCTAATGAAAGTTAACGCATACAAATTACCTCTTTCTTTACTAGCAGCTTCAGTGTTAACCGCACCTTTAGCATTTGCAGAGCAGTCAGCCTTAACCTCTGGCATTAAGCAAGCCTTGTCAGACAGCAAGGTAAACGTCAGCTTCCGTGCTCGTTACGAAGGTGTTGACCAAGAAGGTTTTGAAAAAGATGCCAGCGCATTGACCCTGAAAAGCCGTATAACCTTAAAAACAGGTGCCTATAACGGTTTCTCTATGGGTATGGAAGTAGACAATGTGACTGCCCTTGCTGATGGCTACAACAGCACGGCCAATGGTGAAACAGAATACCCGGTTGTAGCAGATCCTGAAGGCACGGATGTTAACCAAGGCTACTTAAAGTACGCTGAAGGCAATTTTACTGCTATCGCTGGTCGTCAACGTATCCTTCACAACAACCAACGTTTTGTTGGTGGCGTTGGCTGGAGACAAAACGAGCAAACTTATGACGGCTACCGTGTCCAATACAAGGCAAATGACGCCATTTCATTCGACTACAGCTATGTGCATAATGTTAACCGTATCTTTGGGCCTGACGGCGCAAAATCTGACCTAAGCGGTGATTTCCATTTAGCCAATGCCGCCTTTAAGATCAATAAAGATCACAAGATTTCGGCATTTGCTTACTTGCTAGACTTTGAAACGGCTGCCGGCATGTCTACAGACACCTATGGTGTGCTATATAACGGTAAATTCGGTCCTGTAAAAGTGAATGCCAGCTATGCATCACAAGGTGACAATGCTGACAATCCAACTGACTTCGATGCTGACTACTACAATGTTGAAGCGGGCAGCAAGTTGGGTCCGGTAACTATCATGGCAGGTATCGAGTCTCTGGGTAGCGACAACGGAGTTGCATTCAGCACGCCACTAGCAACGCTACACAAGTTCCAAGGTTTTGCTGACAAGTTCTTGGGCACTCCTGCAAACGGTGTTGAAGATGTTTACTTCACGGTTAAAGGCAAGGTTGGCGGCGTTAAGTTAGCTGCGACTTACCATGATCTGTCTTCTGATGTAGGTGGCATCGACTATGGTAAAGAGCTTGACTTGGTTGCTGCATACAAGGTAAACAAAAACTACAACGTATTGGTTAAATACGCTAACTACAGCGCAGACGACCATGCAACTGATACCGACAAGTTATGGTTACAACTAGTCGCTAAATTCTAAACAACAAGGATCTCTCCCATCCTTCGTTATTAGGCTGGGCTTATGCCCGGCCTTTTTTATTTTTCCCTTTCCAAGTCAAATACTATCCCCATCATAAACAACCAAAGATTAATCCATTCAGCTTCTATTGAGGCAATAAACTTGATGTATTCTTTCCGGGTAATGATTACAATAGCCGCCGTTTTATTTGCCCGGGGTGATACCTTTGCTGTTAATGATCGATAATTATGACTCTTTTACCTTTAACCTGGTGCATTACTTTCGTGCACTGGGACAGGAAGTGGTCGTGCAAAGAAACGATCAAACCAGCATTCCGGCCATTGCCGAGCTTGCTCCTGAATATATAGTTATTTCGCCTGGCCCTTGTGATCCCAACAGCGCCGGCCTATCACTGGCCATCATTGACTCCTTTGCCGGCAAAGTTCCTATTCTGGGGGTCTGTTTGGGCCACCAGTGCATTGCTCAATATTTTGGTGCCAAGGTAGAAAAAGCAAAAAAGGTCATGCATGGTAAAACCAGCCTTGTTTTACATGACGGCAAGGGCCTGTTCCAGGGCCTGAGCTTGCCACTGGAAGTCACTCGTTATCATTCATTAATCGTCGATAAAGACAGTTTACCGGATGAACTCGAAGTCACGGCCTGGAGCCAGGCCCTTGATGGCAATAAAGATGAAATCATGGCCATAAGGCACAAATCACTGGCCATTGCCGGCGTTCAGTTTCACCCCGAATCCGTGCTGACCGAACAAGGGCATCAATTGTTACAAAACTTCCTATCAGCCTATTCCGGCAAAGCGAGTGTTTAAAAAGTAAAATTAATGCTTTAGCTCTTCGAGTCGATACAGTTTCAGCATATAATAAATAGCGATAAATCAGGTTTTCGATAACTAGACAATTTTTCCAAAATGCAGATATTTGAAGATAACGACATTATTTCCCCCATTTACCAGCGCGCATTAAGCCTGGCTATCAGCAAGGAGTTTGCACACCAGCAGGAAGGGAAAATATCTGTGGCAGAAAAACAAGACAGCGAGCAGGAGCACCGCCGTCGCGAACTCTTGGCGGTAGAAGAGCAGGCCAACAAGAATAAAATTATCGAAGAGCATGGCCAGAGCCATTTCCGCAACCAGGTCATGAGCAAGTTTTATGCGAAGGTTAATGCCCAGGTCAATACCGATTTCGATAATAAGGAAAGGCTCTATAACACTGTGCTCGGCATTGATGATGCGGCTCCCGGGGTACTGGAAATACTGGCAGTAAAAGCGGCGTCCATCAACCGTATTACGCCCTTGGTTAAATCTTTGCCCTGGCTGGCCAATGAGGTGGTTAACCTGGTCAACAAACCTCAGTATAGGAAACGCGCCGATGTCCAGGTAACAGAGCCCAGCCTGGCATTAAGCTATATCGGCCTTGATAACCTCAAATTGGTGATGCCAACCTTTATTCTTAAGCATTGGCTTCCCATTAGCACAACTCCCTACCCCTTGATGAAGCGTAAATTGTGGAATGACAGCCTTTCTGTCGCGCTTGCTACACAGGCATTAGCCAAACAGCAGGACATGGACGGCTTTACCGCCTTTGCCGCCGGCATGTTGAGCAATATTGGATTCTTGGCGGTTACAAGAAGTTTTCTTAACACCTATAACGACATGCATAATACAGAATTAAGGGCTGCCTATGATAATAGAGACAAAAAGCTGCATGATGTCCTGGTGCAATTTGACGCTTCTCCTGACCTCCTGCTCGAACAGTTAACGACTCGCAGCAGCAAGGTAGCGGCGGATTTGGTGGAACTGATGCGTTTTGATCGCCTACAAATTACCGAAGCCATGTTTGATCTGGCCTATGGCAACGATGTTCGCAACATGTGTCCGCTAGCCCAGCTCATTGCCAAGGCAAAAGCCTATGTCACTTTTCGTAGCCTGGCCAAGGAAGAGCTTATCGAGGGTGACGAGGCAAAAAGCCTGTTAAGCGCGGTAAAACTCACGCCAGCAGAGATAAGTTTGCTGAAAAAGAGCGATATTGACCATATTAAGCTTAATTTTGCCTAGAGCGTTTTGACCTTTCGGGTTTGTTTTTGCAGCAGTTTGTTAGGTATTTGTACAAGGCAGAGCATGAGAAGCATAGTCACTCTATTCAAAAATGCGAGAACGCAGTAGAAATATCTAACAAACACTGCCCGAAGGGTTCAACTAAACACTTTTTGCTCTTTGTTGCTCGCTATTGACATGGAATAACCATGCTACATAGCTCGTGCCGCGAGCAAAAAGCGTTTACTTTGGACAAAATTTAAACTCGAAGGGCCAATACGCTCCATTTTTTTTTGATTATTTATGAAACCAGGGGGAGGTGAAAAGATAGGAAGTTCCCCCCTGCCCCCGCGATATTTGATAATCTTTCGCCAATTTTCTGCTAGCATATACTTATGCACTTAAACTGAATAAAACCCGCCAAGCTCTTGTTTTTCAACGCCTACAGCCAGTTCTGACGAGACAAAAGGCTTAGATTCTGGCATACTGGCTGTCTGTTTTTTAACAATTGAATGACACTCACTCTACAACATGAGGATTAAACAATGTCGAACCATTTCCCAGTAAACCGCGAGCTATTTGATGATGTAATGGTGCCAAACTATGCACCTTCTGCTGTTATTCCAGTACGTGGTCAAGGGTCTCGTGTGTGGGATCAAGAAGATCGTGAATTTATCGATTTCGCCGGCGGTATCGCCGTTAACTGTTTAGGCCACTGCCATCCGGCCCTTGTTTCTGCACTAAAAGAGCAAGGTGAAAAAATATGGCACCTTTCCAATGTCATGACCAATGAGCCGGCATTGCGTTTAGCCAAGAAGCTGGTTGACAGCACCTTTGCCGAAAAAGTTTATTTTGCTAACTCGGGCGCAGAATCCAACGAAGCGGCATTAAAACTGGCTCGTCGCTGGGCACTTGATGTCCATGGCGAAGAGAAAACACAAATCATCGCCTTTAAACAAGGCTTCCACGGTCGTACTTTCTTCACGGTAACCGTTGGTGGCCAGGCGGCATACTCTGACGGTTTTGGCCCTAAGCCGGGCGATATTGTTCATGCCGAATACAACAACCTTGACAGCGTCAAAGCGCTTATTTCTAACAAAACCTGTGCCGTTGTTATGGAGCCACTTCAAGGCGAAGGCGGTATCGTTTCTCCAACAGATGAATTCGTTAAGGGTGTACGTGAACTTTGTGACCAAAACAATGCCCTGTTGATCTTCGATGAAGTTCAAACAGGTGTTGGCCGTTTAGGTCCACTTTATGCCTATATGGATCTTGGCGTGACGCCAGACATCATGACATCTGCCAAGGCACTGGGCGGCGGCTTCCCTATCGGCGCCATGTTGACCACCACTGAAATTGCCAAGCACCTTAAAATTGGTACTCACGGCAGCACATACGGTGGTAACCCATTGGCCTGTGCCGTTGCCGAAGCCGCGTTCGATACGGTTAATACGCCTGAAGTATTAAATGGTGTAACCGCAAAGAACGAGCTATACGTGAAAGCCCTTAATGCCATCAATGAAAAGTACAATGTATTTTCTGAAATTCGCGGTAAAGGCTTGTTGATCGGTGCGGTACTGACCGAAGACTACAAAGGTCGCGCAAAAGACTTCTTAAATGCCGCCATGGCAGAAGGCGTAATGACCCTGGTTGCCGGCGCCAATATCGTTCGTTTTGCTCCATCCCTGGTTATTCCTGACGAAGATATCGCCGAAGGCCTGGCTCGTTTCGAGAAAGCCGTTGCTAAGCTAGCAAAATAAACTTTTATATTCAGTATAGCGACTCTTTAGTCCTCACACTCAGGTAAGAGGACTAAATGGTCGCTCCATTGGGAACTTTCTATGATTATCATACGCCCTATTCAGCACAGTGATTATGATTCATTACATCGCATCGCTGTGGAATCAGGACACGGTTTTACATCACTTCCGGTCAATGAAGATTTATTAAAGCAGCGTATTGCACGTGCCGAAGACTCATTCACCAAAAAAGTCACTCAGCCTGGTAATGAAGGCTATCTTTTTGTTATGGAAGATACCGAAACGGGTCAAGTGGTTGGTACCAGTGGCATTGAGGCCGCGGTAGGCCTTGATGATGCTTTTTATCATTATCACCTGGGCAAGGTTGTCCATAACTCACGCGAGTTAAATATTTACAATACAGTAGAAACCCTGTCGCTTTGTAATGACTACACGGGCACAACCGAGATCTGTACCCTGTTTTTAAGTGAAGGCCACCGTAAAGACAACAACGGTCGCTTTTTATCCCGCGTCCGCTTCCTGTTTATTGCCGAACATCAGGAGCGTTTTGCCGAAACCGTGATCGCCGAAATGCGTGGTGTATCGGATGATGAAGGTCGCTCACCCTTTTGGGAATGGCTGGAAGAGCACTTCTTTTCCATGGACTTCCCTACCGCAGACTACCTGACCGGCATAGGCAAAAAAGTCTTTATCGCCGAGCTGATGCCTAAATACCCCATTTATGTCAACTTGCTGAGTAAAGATGCCCAACAGGTGATCAACAAGGTACACAGTAAAACGGTACCAGCCTTACGCCTGCTTGAAGCGGAAGGTTTTGCCCGTCGCGGTTATGTGGATATCTTCGATGGTGGTCCTACGGTTGAAGCAACTAGGGATCAAATCAAGACGGTTCGCCAAAGCAAGAAGTGCCAGGTCATCATAGGCGAAGTGCAATCAAGCGATAAGTATATTATTTGCAACACTAAGATAGAGGCTTTCAGAGCCGTACAGGCCACTCTTTCCTTACGTGACACAGCAAACCAAGTAGTAATTACCGACGAAGTAGCTAACGCGCTACAAGTCACTGAAGGTGATTGGGTTCGCTTAGTAGCCAACTAATTGCCAGAGGAAAATTTATGTCTAATCAAACTCAATTTATTAACGGTAGCTGGTTGGCTGGCGACGGCTTAGCCTTTAGCTCCACCAACCCTGCCAATAATGATACCTTATGGCAGGGTGTTTCTGCCTCTCCTGCACAGGTGGATTCTGCCGTAAAAGCGGCACGTGAAGCCTTTTATCAATGGGCGGATTTGGGCTTTGAAAAGCGCCTGGCCATTGTCGAGAAATTTGCCGAAGTACTGGCTGAACATAAAGAAGAGTTGGCAACCGCGATCGCTCAGGAAACCGGTCGTCTGTTATGGGAAACACGCACGGAAATTGGTGCCATGATAGGTAAGGTGGGCATTTCCGTTCGCGCCTATAATGAGCGTACCGGCACGGTAGAAAACCCTATGCCGGGTGCAAAAGCTTTTATCCGTCACCGTCCCCATGGTGTTGTGGCCGTTTTTGGCCCTTATAATTTCCCGGCACACTTGCCAAACAGCCATATAGTACCGGCATTACTGGCCGGTAACACTGTCGTATTTAAACCAAGTGAACTGACGCCGCTAGTGGCTGAGTTCACTATGAAGCTCTGGCAAAAAGCCGGCTTACCTAATGGCGTCATCAACCTGGTGCAAGGTGAAGTAGAGACAGGCAAGGCCCTGGCCAGCCACCCGGGCATTGACGGATTATTCTTTACCGGTAGCTCGGCCACTGGCCATATCTTGCATCAACAATTTGCCGGTCAACCGGGTAAAATCCTGGCCCTGGAAATGGGCGGCAATAACCCGCTTATCGTGAAAGATATTACCGATATCGATGCCGTAGTCCATGATATTGTTCAATCGGCATTTGTAACCACAGGCCAGCGCTGTACCTGTGCCCGCCGTCTGTTTTTGGAAAATAACGAAACCGGAGATGCCATCTTGGCACGCTTAGTGGAAGTTACCAAGCAAATCAAGAGTGGCAACTATGATGACGAAGACGCCTTTGTCAGCTCATTGATTTCTGAAAAGGCTGCCTTGGGCTTGATGGCGGCTCAGCAGGAACTTGTCGATCTTGGCGGCGAAGTACTGGTGGAAATGAAGCACACCCCGGGCACAGGTTTTGTGACACCAAGCATAGTGGAAGTGACCAATGTTCAGAATATTCCCGATGAAGAACATTTTGGCCCCTTGTTGAAAGTCTATCGTTACCAGGACTTTGATCAGGCAATCGAGCAAGCCAATGACACCAGCTTTGGCCTATCGGCAGGCCTGCTCAGTGACAGTGAAGAGCTGTGGACACGCTTCTTAAGTCGTATTCGTGCCGGTATTGTCAACCGCAACCGTCCGACGACAGGTGCCAACAGCGCCGCGCCTTTCGGTGGCATTGGAGCCAGTGGTAACCACAGGGCCGGTGCTTATTATGCGGCCGACTATTGTGCCTTCCCTATTTCTTCCGTTGAACTGGAAAAAGTCGCCATGCCGGCCGCTTTAAGCCCAGGTTTAAAATTCTAGGCTCAAGGCTTCTTTGGTCGATAGGTTATATGACTTATCGACCCTTCACCCAGCAAGGGAATAGTCAGTATCGTCCGAGGATATGATGAGCAGTTTTTCTTTAGCATTTTCCTATTTCACCAGTGCCGACTTCCAGATCCATGCCTTTACCGTTGAGCTCGGCAAGGTCAAGCCATTTGGGCAGAACGATATGAGCAACTTCAGTGAAATAACGGATAATTTGCGCAGCCTGATGCAAGCGCAGTCGATTTCAATGGCCGCCTTTAATAATGACAACTTCAATTTATTTGAAGTTTTGGGTGATATAACTAAAGTTACAGATAACTTTAAGCTGCATATTGCTGACGATGTCAGCAATTTTACAGATTTTCCCGTTAATACCCTATTATCAGAGGATAAGGGCGAAATCTATAGAACTAGCCAGGAAGGCGAAAGCATTGTTTTCCCCAATGCCAAGGTGGCCAATGGCCAGCGCGCCGGCTTATTAGTAGTACCAACACAGCTTTAAGCTGTTAGCAAAGTTTTAGCGTAAGACTAGTCCGCTTTCTAGACTGGTTTTAGCATCTTAGTCACACATATACCTCTGATTAAGGTGCTAATAAATAAATGTAAGAGGAAACCCATGAGCAAAGTCAAAGTATCAATCATTGGTGGTGCTGGATATGGTGCAGCAGAATTACTTCGTCACCTGATTGTCCGTGACGACGTTGAAGTATTACGCGTTTCAAGTAAAGACTACGTCGGTAAAACCATAGGCCAGGTGCATCGTTCACTGTTTGGTCTGGAGAAAACCGATCTGGTTATTCAGGATATTCCACCAAAAGAGTGTGTGGAAGGTGCCGACATCGTATTCTTGGCCATGCCGCACATCATTACCGCCAAGGTTGCCATGGAACTGTTCGATACGGATGTTCGTATCATCGACCTTTCCGGTGATTTCCGTTTGGAAAACCTGGAAGACTATATCCGTGATTACGCCCCTGAGCACCCTTGTGCGGACCGTTTGGGTACCTTTACCTATGGCATGCCGGAATTAAATGAAGGTGCCATCAAGGATGCCAAATACGTAGCCAGCCCGGGCTGCTTCGCGACAGGCATTGCCGTAGGCCTATTGCCATTGGCAAAAGCCGGCATCCTGACAGGCGGCAACGTTCGCACGGTTGCCATGACAGGCTCTTCAGGTTCAGGTGTTCGCCCAATCGAAGGAACACACCATCCGGTACGTACCAACAACCTTAAGGCCTATAAAACCTTGCATCATCAGCACAGAGCTGAAATCCTGCAGACCTTAGGCAAGGCTGGTGCTGACAATACGTCTTTGGACTTTATCCCGGTATCTGCGCCTTTGGTACGCGGTATTTTGGCCATTTCACAGCTGGACTTGCCAGAAGGTTACAGCGAAGAAGATATCCAGGCCATGTACGAAGCTTACTATGCGCCACATCGCAGCGTAATCGTTATGCCTGCCGGTCAAAGCCCGGAAGTGGTTGCGGTGAAAAACACCATTCGTGTTGAAGTAGGCATCAGTGTTCGCATCGACGAGTCAACCGGTAAGCGTACCCTGGCCTGTATTTCGGCCATCGACAACCTGGTTAAAGGTGGTGCAGGACAGGCTATCCAAAGCTTCAACCTGATGACAGGCAAAGACGCTTCCTTCGGCCTTGATCAACCTGGAATCTGGCCATAATGTCCAGCGCGAACAACAAGCAGCCGGTTGCCGTTGTTAAGGTCGGCGGCGACGTGTTGCAAGGCCAGGCTGAACGTGACGGCATCGCCGCTAATGTAAAAGACTTGGTTGATGCCGGCTGGCGTGTAGTTGTATTGCACGGAGGCGGTCCACAAACCAACCTGTTACAAGAAAAACACGGCTTAGTGCCTAACAAGGTAGCCGGCCGCCGTATTACCAGCGAAGCGGACCTTTTAGTGGTGAAACAGGCCATTTGTGGCGAAGTCAATGTCGGCTTAACACAGGAACTACAAAACGTCGGTGTAAACGCCTTCGGTTGCAACGGTGCTTCTGGCAAGTTGGTAACCGCGGTAAAGCGTCCGCCTCGCGTGATGTCTGGTGCCGGTGACGAGCCGATAGATTTTGGTGAAGTTGGCGACGTGGTTGCCGTTAACGCGCCATTGCTCAATGACCTGACCGGCTTGGGCCTGGTGCCTGTTATTGCCACCTTGGGTGTTGAAAGCGACTCAGGGCGCGTGTTTAACATCAATGCGGATACCACCGTTGTGCAGATAGCGCGAGCTTTAAAAGCCGACTTGCTATTGCTTACCACGGCAGTTGGTGCCATTTACCGAGATCTTGACCAGCCTGACACACGTATTTCACAAATCAATGCCCTGCAAGCCAGGGACTTAATTAAGGAAGGGGTAATACAGGGCGGCATGATCCCTAAAGTGGAAGAAGCCTTATCTGTACTGGAAGAGGGTGTTAAGAACATCGCCATCGTCGGACCTCAGTTCAAAGGCGCCTTCCTGGATGTTGCCACAGGCAAAGGCAGTAAAGGCACAAGTATTCGCTTGAACTAAGCTATCGCGAATAATTATCAATAACGGGTTGTTCACTATTTAAATTCAGGTAACAACCCGTTATAATTCGCACAAATTTTATTCGTTTTGCAGTAATGACGTTAAAATACCCACATAATATAGAGGGCTTCAGGCCCGTATTTTTCAAGAATATCGACCAGATATGACCTCTTCGGCGATAGGTTAGCACCTACATTCGTCGCGAGCCCTTGTGCTCAAATCAGAATCAACCCCGCAATACCTGTCGTCTGCTTAATCTTAAATTTATAAATTTTACTAGTTAGGATAAAACCATGACAGCTCAAGTATCCCAGTTATTTGAAAAAATTTGGCAATCATATATCGAAGTAACACCTTCTGCCCACAAGGTCCATCAGTTACTCGGCTCCGGCAGTGACGTTATTAACGACCATGTTGCCTACAGAACCTTTAACCTGGACAAGGTAAGCGTCGACAAAATAGCCGCACCATTGCTAGCTTTGGGCTACAAAGAATGCGGGCAATACGCCTTTGAAGCGAAAAAATTGAATGCCAAGCACTTTGAACACCCAAACAGCAAAATGCCTAAGGTATTTATCAGTGAGTTGTTGGTGGAAGAATTCTCTGCCGAGGTACAGGCGATTATTCACAAGATTGTCGAAAATATTGATGAAACGAGTGTTCAGGCGGAAGAGTTTCTTTATTCTGGCACACACTGGCAAGTCAGCTCTGCCGATTATGAAATTCTGCTAGCCGAAAGCGAATACGCAGCCTGGGTCGCTGCCTGGGGTTACCGTGCCAACCATTTCACGGTTAGCATCAACCACCTTAGAGATTTCGACAGCATCGAAGCCGTAAACACGGCCGTAAAAGAAGGTGGTTTTACCTTGAATAGTGTCGGTGGCGAAATCAAGGGGGACATTTCCGTCAAGCTTGAACAGTCTTCAACCATGGCGGATATGGCAGTGGTGGAGTTTGCCGACAGAAGCGTTAAGATCCCAAGCTGTTTCTACGAATTTGCCAAACGCTACCCCTTGGAAAACGGTGAGCTATATACGGGTTTTGTCGCGGCATCTGCCGACAAGATCTTTGAAAGCACCAATAACAAGGCCTAACCCCTGTAAGAGCTTTAGGGCAGCTGCACATTAAAAGCTGCGGTTGCCCCTAAAAATAATATTTTTTATTTCAATATCCTATCTAATACCAATTGAAATAATAAATTGACCAACTTAGAGCTTCATTAGCAAGCTTAGAACAAACAAAATTATTTAAACATAGTCGCTCTATATTTCATTAATTTTGTGAAGTTATCAGCTTGCTAATGAGCTCCCAAAGGGCGAGTTTAAAAGGCTTATATGCTTACGTTTTGATTTTGACAAGGGAGCACCATTCTCTGCAATCAATGCCTTGCCTCTAAGCCTTTTAACTCTCGCTAAGTGATCAATTAATTAATTCATTTGGTATAAGATAGCAATTTCTTGATTCTGCAATAATAATAAGAGTACAGTAAAGATTCATTTTAACTAGACACTACCTGAAATATTATGGTTATCGACACCGAAGGCTATATCCACGTCATTGAATATCTCACTGAGCACCTTAGCCTGTTTGAATCCAGCCAGGCTACATCATCCAGCAAGGATACGGTAATGGCGGTAATAGAGCAGGAGTTGAGTGAACAGATCATTATGGTTTGCAGCCAAAATGACGCGCTGACTTTCAATCAGAGAAATACCATAGTGCGTGAAGTTGATGCCATAGTGTACGATCTGGAAGAGATACTCTCAGGCGTGGTCAATAACCCGGTTACAAGTGAACAGCTGGTGTTTATCAAGGAGTTTGCGGCACTGATCAAAAACCTGTTTGATACGGAAATTCATACCCAGTTTCTCCCTGCCGAATAAACTTGACTTTAAATGAAATAAGACCCCCAGCAGCTAGAATCCAACACAATTTAACCTGGCAGAATACTAGTGTCCTATCACCGGCTCCGTTAAAATAACCTCTTTACAACAAATAACAACAAAGAGAAAAAAATGAAAGCGAATGTTAAATGGGTTGGCGACGAACTCTTTATGGGAACCTCTGAAAGCGGCCATACCCTGGTCCTTGATGCTAACGGTGGCGCACTGGCCCCAAGCCCGCTGGAGAACGTATTAATCTCTCTTGGTGGCTGCTCTTCGGTTGATGTTGTCAGCATCTTAGAAAAAGCACGCCAAAACATTTCAGGCTGTCAGGTAGAAATTTCAGGGACACGCGTTGACACAGTTCCTAAACTGTTTTCCGATATTCACCTGCACTTTATTATCACTGGCACCAATGTCGGCGAGAAACATGTCAAGCGTGCGGTAAACCTGTCGGCAGACAAATACTGCTCAGTGGCCCTGATGCTAAATAAAGCCGTCAATATCAGTCATGATTTTGAAATCATCGAAAACGAGTCAGTGTAATTCAAATGCTAAGCGATAGTTGGCACTAGCCGGCAGCTATCGCGATATCAACTGCCTAAAAAAAGCCGCATCTTCTTGTGGTAATTGAAATTGCTTTTCAGCCAGAGAAATCAATAGCTCGCCCGGCGATTGTTCAGCCCCGGCTAACTCTTGAATATACCTCTGCCACAGCTTCTCGGTGACCCCACTCTGTGAAGAGAAACTCTCTATGGTATCAAAGATAAAAAGGCCGCATTGATATAGTATATCGTAATTATTCCTGGCGACTTCCTTATGCAAGGACGACTGCTCCGCGACGGCCAGGCACTTCTCTTTCGCCACTTGGCTTCGGTGTTGAACATAGGCCTTGTATTGGGGAAACAAAGCCTGGATCAGCTTTTTCGCCATCATATCGGCATGCCCTTCATGGACCCAGTTATCTATTGGTGACCTAGCGCGCCCCAGAAGATGCTGATACATATGAGCAGCCTCATGGGCAAAAAACCACAGCAGGGCTTCATTCTCTGCCTTTTGTTGGGGCAAGGGTCCGTACCAGTGCATGAAAACCTGATCCGGCAGTGTGCCCCCCTGTCGGCCAAAGCTGCCATCAGAGGTGTGTCCGTAAGAAGCAAAAAGCATGGGCTTGTTTTCCAGGGCACCATAATGCATTGACAACTTAGTCATCATTTGCGGAAATAAAAGTTCCAGCTTTTCACGAATGCCTGGGGGAAGCTTCTTATCAATGATGCCAATATAGTGCTTGTACTCAGACACTGCTCCCTTTCCAACATAAACCTTTCGACCATCATTCTTATCCCACCAGGATATTTCTCCCTGATGGCTTTCACCATTCAGTACTATGTGCTCGCCTTTCGGCACCTTTAATGACAGAGACCAGAGGTTTTCCTGTCCGGAACAAAGGTTAGGGCAGGCGAAGAAACGAGCAGAATGAAACAGCATGCCCTTGTCTGAATAGGGCGAAAACGGCGCATAATGCTTGGGCAGGTGTGTATAGGTGGGCGTGAGGCGAAATTTAACCCGATTAAAATATTGGTTGTCGCGTCGGGTAAGAATTTCCTTACCGTTTAGGTAATTCAATTGAAACACTTTATCTTCCGGCGACCAGCGAGTTCGCCTAGAGTCGTTAGGAGAAATGGCAAACATCAGGCTCTTTATTGGCACCGCACTGGTATAGGAAACAGACCAGTCGCCAGAGGCACTTTTCTGTATCTCGGTAAAGAGCAGATCTCGACTAAAGATATTGGTAGAAAATAGCAGCAGGGCTACAAGTATCGCAAATCGAGCAAGCATGCTTACAAATCGCTCATCCAATCAAGCTGCTTGTTCGCTTCATTTTTTTTATGGATCAGCTCTTGAATTAGGGGGGTTAAAAGTAATTCCATTGCCAGGCCCATTTTTCCTCCCGGAACAACCAAGGTGTTGACCCTGGACATAAAGGCACCGTCGATCATGTTCAGGTAATAGGGAAAGTCGACATGACTTGTATCTCTAAAGCGTATCACCACAAAGCTTTCATCCAGGCTGGGAATGGCCTTGGCACTAAAAGGGTTTGAGGTATCTACGGTTGGGACTCGCTGGAAGTTGATATGAGTACGGGAAAACTGAGGCGTGATAAAGGATATATAATCTTCCATCGAACGTACTATGCTGGCCGTAACCGCCTCTCTACTATGGCCACGCTGGTTGGTATCACGAATGATTTTTTGGATCCACTCCAGGTTGACAATGGGCACCATGCCAATCAGTAAGTCAACATGCTTGGCCACATCATTTTTTTCCGTTACAACGCCACCGTGAAGTCCTTCATAGAACAATAAATCTGTTCCTTCACCCAGGTCTTCCCAAGGGGTAAAAGTGCCTGGCATTTGATTGTATGGCACAGCTTCATCGAAGGTATGCAGGTATCGTCGCATCTTGCCTTTACCGGTTTCAGAATAGTCCTTAAACAGCCGTTCCAGGGCATCAAAATCATTGGCCTCATCACCAAAATAGCTGATATTACGCCCTTCCTCTCGCGCCTTTCGTTTTTCAAGGTCCATTTCCTGGCGGGAATAACGGTGAAAGCTGTCACCCTCTACATTTGCCGAAGTAATATCAAGCGAACGAAAAATATGCTCAAACGCTTCCGTTGTGGTAGAGGTTCCTGCACCGGAAGAACCTGTGACGGCAATAATGGGGTTACGTGAGGACATATTTGAAAACCTAGCTTAGAGTGAATTTAAGTTATACGAAGAATCACAGGTGGGGTCAAGTCTTAGGGCCTGTTCGCCTATGTAACTTGATATAAAATAAAAAACGGAGCCTAAGCTCCGTTTTTAATCTTTGAAGTTATTCAGTATTTACCGAATTAAGCTTCAGCGTTAGCCTCTTCAGCCACTTCAGCAGTTTCTTCAACTACTGGACGGTCTACAAGCTCAACGTAAGCCATTGGTGCTTTATCACCAGTACGGTACCCGCATTTTAGGATGCGAGTGTATCCGCCTGGACGTTCTTGGTAACGCTCACCAAGTTCGTTAAATAAAATACCAACTACTTCTTGGTCTCTTGTGCGAGCAAATGCCAAACGACGATTTGCAACGCTGTCGGTCTTAGCCAATGTAATTAATGGCTCTACTACGCGACGTAGTTCTTTAGCCTTAGCTACTGTCGTTTTGATAACGCCGTGCTTAACTAAAGAGCTTGCCATATTGCGGAACATCGCCTGGCGATGACTGCTATTACGGTTTAACTGGCGACCGCTTTTACGATGGCGCATAAGTTAATCCTTATCTCAACTGTTAAAAAACGATGATCGACTTAGTCGTTATCAGCAATGCTTTCTGGTGGCCAGTTTTCCAGGCGCATGCCTAGAGACAAACCACGAGACGCTAACACGTCTTTAATTTCTGTAAGTGACTTCTTACCTAGATTAGGCGTTTTAAGAAGTTCAACTTCAGCACGCTGTACTAAATCACCAATATATTGAATTGCTTCTGCTTTCAAGCAGTTTGCTGAACGTACAGTAAGTTCTAGATCGTCAACCGGGCGAAGCAAAATAGGATCAAACAGTGGTTTTTCCTCTTTTTGCTCAACCTCGGTAACATCGCGTAATTCAACGAATGCATCTAGCTGTTCAGCCAAAATTGTTGACGCACGACGAATTGCTTCTTCAGGATCCAACGTACCGTTGGTTTCCATGTCCAGAACCAATTTGTCTAAGTCTGTACGTTGTTCAACACGTGCAGAATCAACATCATAGGCAATTCTGACAACCGGACTGAAAGAGGCATCTACCAACAAACGTCCAATTGCACGATCTTCTTCCTCGGCATTGCGTCGAGCAGAAGCAGGAACATAACCGCGTCCCATTTCTACCTTGATACGCATACTGATAGAACCGTCACCTGTTAAGTGACAGATAACATGATCCGGGTTTGCAATTTCTACATCACCGTCATGTTGGATATCAGCTGCCGTTACAGGGCCTTCACCAGACTTGGTTAAAGTAAGAACGGCTTCATTTTTACCTTCTAACCCAACTGCAAGCCCTTTAAGGTTTAACAGTATTTCGATGATGTCTTCTTGGACGCCTTCTTTACTACTGTACTCGTGTAATACACCGTCGATTTCAACTTCAGTGACAGCACAACCCGGCATAGAAGATAAAAGAATGCGGCGCAACGCATTACCTAAAGTGTGACCAAAACCACGCTCCAATGGTTCTAAAGTGACCTTAGCGCGACTGGCACTAACGGTCTCGATGTCTACTAGACGTGGTCTAAGGAATTCGGTTACAGAACCCTGCATTATGTCCTCTCTTAAAGTGCAACTTTACTTAGAGTAAAGTTCAACAATCAACTGTTCATTAATTTCGGCAGATAAATCGGCACGATCAGGAATGCGTTTGAACACACCTTCAAGTTTCTTGTTATCTACTTCAACCCAGACTGGTTTTTCACGTTGCTCAGCCAATTCCATAGCCGCAATGATACGCGCTTGAGACTTAGACTTTTCACGAACAGAAACCACATCTTCAGCTTTAACAGTGAAAGATGGAATATTAACTACAACACCGTTTACCACGATAGCCTTGTGGCTAACTAGTTGACGAGCTTCAGCACGAGTGCTTGCAAAACCCATACGGTAAACAACGTTATCTAAACGCTTCTCTAAAAGTTGTAACAAGTTTTCACCTGTATTACCTTTTAGACGAGCCGCTTCTTTATAGTAGTTACGGAATTGCTTTTCTAGCACACCATAAATACGACGAACTTTTTGTTTTTCACGAAGCTGTACACCATAATCAGACAAACGACCGCGACGGGCGCCGTGTTGACCAGGAATAGTTTCGATCTTACATTTAGTGTCAATTGCTCTAACACCGCTCTTAAGGAACAAGTCTGTACCTTCGCGGCGGCTAAGCTTAAGCTTAGGACCTAAATATCTAGCCATTTTCTTTCTCCAACTATCCTATTAAACGCGACGTTTCTTAGGAGGACGACAACCATTATGAGGAATAGGTGTCACGTCTGTAATGTTGGTGATTTTAAAACCAGCAGCATTTAAGGCACGGATAGCAGATTCACGACCTGGACCTGGACCTTTAACGAACACTTCAATATTCTTCAAGCCAAACTCTTGTGCAGCTTTACCGGCACGATCTGCAGCTACCTGAGCAGCAAATGGCGTAGATTTACGTGAACCACGGAAACCAGAACCACCAGCAGTCGCCCAAGATAATGCATTACCTTGACGGTCTGTAAGAGTCACGATTGTGTTGTTGAAAGAAGCATGGATATGAGCCATGCCATCAGCAACTTGTTTTTTTACGCGTTTACGCGTACGAACTGGAGCTTTTGCCATTGTCTAATTCCTCGTTACTTTTTGATCGGCTTACGAGGACCTTTACGGGTGCGCGCATTAGTCTTAGTGCGTTGACCACGTAGAGGAAGACTGCGACGATGGCGGATGCCACGAAAACAGCCAAGGTCCATCAGACGCTTGATGTTCATTGAAACTTCACGGCGTAAGTCACCTTCAACGGTGTACTTGTCCACTTCTGCACGAAGCAAATCAATTTGAGCTTCGTCTAATTCACTGATCTTGGTTGATTCAGCGATACCGGCTGCCGCACAAATTGCTTTTGCACGAGTTGGGCCGATACCGTAAATCGCAGTAATGGCGATTACTGCATGCTTACGATCAGGGATGTTAATGCCAGCGATACGGGCCACTAACACATCTCCTATTCAAAATTTAAAATTTACCAGCTGAAAAGCCCGTTAGGATACTCAACCGGCGACTTATTTGCAAATCGAAGCGGCATTATACAGAAAAATCAATATAATGCCACTGCTTAAAGATTAACCCTGGCGTTGCTTATGTTTTGGGTCGCTCTTGCATATAACACGAACAACACCAGCACGCTTAACAACTTTACAGTTACGGCAAATCTTCTTTACGGATGCACGAACTTTCATTTTCTACTCCGTTAACTAACGTCAGCAACCTAGCGGCCGTAGCCTTTTAGGTTAGCTTTTTTAAGCACATTGTCATATTGATGAGACATCAAATGGGTCTGTACTTGTGCCATAAAATCCATGATAACTACAACAATGATTAGTAGGGAGGTTCCACCGAAATAGAACTGTACATCCCATGCAATCATCATGAACTCAGGTACCAAACAAATAAAAGTAATATACAGGGCACCGGCTAGCGTTAGCCTTGTCATTACCTTATCGATATATCGAGATGTCTGCTCACCTGGACGAATTCCTGGAATGAACGCACCTGATTTTTTCAAATTATCTGCCGTTTCACGCGGGTTGAATACCAACGCCGTATAGAAAAAACAGAAGAATATTATTGCTGCTGCAAGCATCATTACGTATAGCGGTTGGCCCGGAGAAATATTCAGGGCAACTTCCTGTAGGAAGTCAGCAACCATACCATCACCTTGACCAAACCAGCTTGCCAGCGTGCCTGGGAACAAAATGATACTAGATGCAAAGATAGGTGGAATTACACCTGCCATATTCACTTTCAGCGGTAAATGCGTGCTTTGCGCAGCAAATACCTTACGGCCCTGCTGACGTTTCGCATAGTTAACGACGATACGACGTTGACCACGCTCAACAAATACCACGAAGAAAGTCACGGCAAATACAATAACGCCCATTAGCAATAATACTAATAAGTGCAATTCACCTTGACGCGCCATTTCTGCCGTTTGACCAACAGCAGATGGCATGCCAGCAACTATACCTGCAAAAATAATGATTGAAATACCGTTACCGATACCGCGTTCAGTAATTTGCTCACCTAACCACATTAAAAACATGGTACCGGTAACCAAACTAACTACCGCGGCAAAATAGAAGCTAAAACCAGCATTCATCACCAGTCCTGGCATCATACCCGGTAAACTTTTTGCAATCGCTATTGACTGTACAGTCGCTAGCGCTAAAGTGCCGTAGCGGGTGTATTGGCTGATTTTACGACGCCCTGCTTCACCTTCTTTCTTAAGCTCTGCCATCGCAGGATGAACCACGGTAAGCAATTGCATAATAATCGAAGCCGAAATATACGGCATAATACCCAAGGCCAATACTGAGGCTCGCTCAAGTGCACCACCGGAGAACATGTTAAACATTTCAACTATGGTGCCCTTTTGTTGTTCAAACAACTGAGCTAATACAGCGGCGTCAATACCAGGGATCGGCACGAATGATCCCAATCTAAACACGATAAGTGCTAAGAATACGAACCATAATCTTTGCTTCAGCTCAGACAAACCGCCTGCGCCTTTGTTATCCATACCTGGTGTAGCCATAATCTGTACTATTCCTCGATCTTGCCGCCAGCAGCTTCAATCGCTGCACGTGCACCTTTAGTAACACCTAAGCCACGAACCGTTAGAGGACGGTTAATTTCACCAGACAACATGATTTTTACTGTCTCGATGTTACGTGTGATTAGGTTTGCGTCTTTAAGCGCGTGAATGTCAACAACATCACCCTTAATGCTGTTTAGTTCATGTAAACGTACTTCGGCGCGAACCAAAGATTTACGAGACGTGAAACCAAACTTAGGTAGACGTTGTTTCAATGGCATCTGACCGCCTTCAAAACCAGGACGTACGCCGCCGCCAGAACGAGACTTCTGACCTTTATGACCGCGACCACCAGTTTTACCTAGGCCAGAACCGATACCACGACCACAGCGCTTCTTAGCTGTTTTTGAACCCGGTGCAGGAGATAATGTATTTAAATGCATTGATTAGTCCTCCACCTTAACCATGTAAGACACTTGGTTGATCATACCACGTACAGAAGGAGTATCTTCTAACTCAACTGTATGGTTGATACGACGTAAACCAAGACCTTTCAATGTAGCTCTATGCTTCGGTAAACGACCGATAGAGCTTTTTACTTGAGTTACTTTAACTGTTTTAGACATGCTCAATTACCCCAAGATATCTGCAACGCTCTTGCCACGCTTGGCTGCAACAGCTTCAGGCGAATGCATATTCGCTAGAGCAGAAACAGTAGCGCGAACTACGTTGATTGGGTTAGTAGAACCGTATGCTTTTGACAATACGTTCTGAACGCCAGCAACTTCAAGTACTGCACGCATCGCACCACCGGCGATGATACCTGTACCTTCAGAAGCAGGTTGCATGTAAACTTTAGAACCTGAGTGACGACCCTTGATAGGGTGTTGAAGAGTCGTCCCCTTCAAGTCAACGGTTACTAAGTTGCGACGAGCCTTTTCCATTGCTTTTTGGATTGCAGCAGGAACTTCACGTGCCTTACCGTAACCAAAACCAACACGGCCGTTACCATCACCAACGACAGTTAGTGCTGTGAAACTGAAAATACGACCACCTTTAACCACTTTAGAAACACGGTTAACGGCAATTAACTTTTCAGCTAAATCACTTTGTTGTGAGTTTTCTTGATTAGCCATCATCAACTCCTAGAACTGAAGACCAGCTTCACGAGCTGCATCTGCTAACGCTTTTACACGACCATGGTAACGGAAACCAGAACGGTCAAATGCTACAGACTCAATGCCTTTAGCTTTAGCACGTTCAGCAATCGCTTTACCTACAGCTTCAGCTGCGGCAACATTACCTGTTTTTTCTACTTGAGCACGAACTTCTTTATCTAAAGTAGACGCTGTAGCGATTACTTCAGAACCAGTTGGCGCGATCAATTGCGCGTAAATGTGGCGAGGAGTACGGTGAACGACTAAACGATTCGCACCCAGCTCGCTGATTTTTGCACGAGCGCGTTTAGCGCGGCGCAAACGAGATGTTTTCTTATCCATCGTATTACCCTACTTCTTCTTAGCTTCTTTACGGCGTACATGTTCGTCATCATAACGAATACCTTTACCTTTATAAGGCTCAGGCTTGCGGTATGCACGAATGTTTGCAGCAACTTGACCAACCAACTGCTTGTCAGCACCCTTAAGGATAACTTCAGTTTGGCTTGGAGTTTCAACAGTGATCCCTTCAGGAATCGCGTGGTCAACCGGGTGTGAGAAGCCTAGAGATAAGTTTAAATTCTTACCCGCTGCTTTCGCACGGTAACCAACACCGTTTAAAACTAATTTCTTTTCAAAACCTTTACTCACGCCAACAATCATACCATTGATTAGTGAACGTGCAGTACCGGCTTGCATCCAGGCAGCTTTAGTATCTTCAGCAACATCGGTTTTGATAACATTTTCTTCTTGAGAAACAGATACCAGACCGTTGATAGTGCGAGATAATTCACCAACAGGACCTTTAACTTTGATGTCTTGACCTGATAACGTTACGGTAACGCCAGCAGGAACTTCGACAGGTGCTTTTGCAACACGAGACATAATTAGCTCCTTACTCTACGAAACCGATGATTTCGCCACCAAGACCCGCATTGCGAGCGGCGCGATCTGTCATCAAACCTTTAGAAGTAGAAACAATCGCGATACCCATGCCGGCTAGTACTTTAGGAAGCTCTTGAGCACCCTTGTACACGCGAAGACCTGGACGTGAAACGCGTTTGATTGATTCAATTACTTCTTTACCTTCAAAATACTTCAATTCAACTGTTAACTCAGGTTTAACACCTGCTTCAACAGAGTATTCTGAAATATAACCTTCTTCTTTAAGCAAGTTAGCAATTGCAACTTTAAGCTTAGAAGATGGCATTGTTACTGCAGTTTTTGCTGCAGATTGACCGTTGCGGATGCGTGTAAACATGTCCGCGATAGGATCAGTCATCATAACCATTTACTCCCGTGAATTACCAACTAGCTTTCTTAAGACCTGGAACTTCACCGCGCATCATGTGCTCACGCAACTTGATTCGGCTCATACCGAACTTACGCAAGTAACCATGTGGACGACCAGTCACGTTACAACGATTACGTTGACGGCTGCTGCTCGAATCACGAGGTAGGCTTTGAAGTTTCAAAACAGCATCCCAACGCTCTTCTTCAGAAGAATTAACGCTTGAGATGATTTCTTTTAATGCACGACGCTTTTCAGCGTATTGTGCAACTAACTTGGTACGTTTAGCTTCACGAGCTTTCATTGACGATTTAGCCATAACTCTACACCTTATTTCTTAAACGGGAAGTTAAAGGCAGTCAGCAAAGCATGACCTTCCTCATTAGATTGCGCGGTAGTTGTGATAGTAATATCCAAACCACGAATCTTATCGATTTTATCATAATCGATTTCAGGGAAAATAATTTGCTCACGTACGCCCATGCTGTAATTGCCACGGCCATCGAACGACTTAGGGTTCAAGCCACGGAAATCACGAATACGAGGAACTGAAATAGAGATTAAACGCTCTAAGAATTCCCACATACGCTCGCCGCGTAGAGTTACTTTTGCGCCAATAGGGTAGCCTTCACGGATCTTAAAGCCGGCAACAGATTTGCGAGCTTTAGTAACCACAGGCTTCTGACCAGAGATTGCAGTAAGATCATTTGTGGCGTTTTCTAAAACTTTCTTGTCAGAGATAGCTTCGCCAACACCCATGTTCAGGGTGATCTTTTCAATCCGAGGGACTTGCATGACACTTTTGTATTCAAACTTCTTTTGAAGCTCTGCAACAACTGTATCTTTGTAAAAATCATGCAGTTTCGCCATCGTTTACTCCAATAATTAAACTAATTCGTTATTAGACTTGAAGAAACGAACTTTTTTGCCGTCTTCAATTCTAAAACCAACACGATCTGCCTTGCCCGTTGTAGGGTTAACAATCGCTACGTTGGAAACATGTAAAGGTGCTTCTTTATCAACGATACCACCTGGTTGCTGTAACTGAGGTACAGGCTTTTGGTGTTTCTTGATAAGGTTAACGCCTTCTACGTATACTTTGCCTTCTTCAACAAGCACTTTAGTGACTTTACCAGTCTTGCCCTTGTCTTTTCCTGCAAGTACGATTACTTCATCATCACGACGAATCTTAGATGCCATTATCGTGACTCCTTATAGTACTTCTGGTGCAAGTGACACAATCTTCATGAACTTTTCAGTACGTAGTTCACGTGTCACAGGCCCGAATATACGAGTACCAATTGGCTGTAAGTTTGCATTAAGCATTACAGCCGCGTTGCCGTCAAAACGGATAGAAGAACCATCCGAGCGACGAACGCCCTTTTTAGTGCGCACCACTACCGCAGTCAGTACATCACCTTTTTTAACTTTACCGCGAGGAATAGCTTCCTTCACGGCAACTTTGATGATGTCACCTATGCGTGCATAGCGACGGTGCGAGCCACCAAGGACCTTAATACATTGCACGCGTCGAGCGCCACTGTTATCAGCAACGTCTAGCTGTGTTTGCATTTGGATCATTATATGTGCTCCGCTGTTATAAAATTCAAGGCCAAAAATTCGACCCGTCACTGCCTTTTAAACCCACCCAATTCGAGCGGGCGCGAGATTATAACACCAGTAGAATAAAAGTGGTACTTTATTTAGCTAAAAAATAAGCAATTTAGGAAAAGTATATTTTTATACATAAAAGGGTCGAAAAACCAGGCTTTATTGCAAGATAAAAACAAAAGTGCCATATTGACAGTTTCAACTGTGACTTTATAAAAAATTTGCAGTAAAACTGCACAATGACAGACTCCAGTACAAGGACGAATAAAAAATGAAAATGAAATTTCTATCACTACTGTTTATTGTTTATACACAAGCCTTTGCCAATACCCAATTATATGATGAAGACTACCAGAAGCTGTTAAATCGTCACCACTTTAACAAGGTAGATCAAGCTATTCAGGCAAAAACCGAATATCAAAAGCAGCCTGAACTGATAAAGTACAGGGCCGAGGCACTGTTAGCGCTTGGAAAAACAGAGCAATTTAATCAATTAGTTTCTCCTGCACTTACAAAGTTTCCGCTAAACGCCGAGCTACATCATCTAGCTGCAATGAATAAATTTAATCAAGCGCAGGAAGCGGTATTCTTTTCAGCCCCTGGATATGCCAAGGAAGGGCTTGCCTATTTGCTGAAAGCCAAAAACTCGATTCTGATAATAAAGACACTGTTCTAGGTCTAGTAGAATTTTACCTGCAGGCCCCAGGAATTGCCGGCGGAGATGAGGATGAGGCTAAAAACTTGGCGAATGAACTTTTAGAACAAGATGCTATTTATGGCAATATCGCGCTAGCCAAAATACTTGCCTATAACGATAATCATGACGCTGCCCTAAAACTGCTAGACAAGCAATTGCAGGCCTTCCCTGAAAGCTCGCTACTGCATAGTCAAAGAGCATTTTTACTCATGAACTCGGAGAATGCCGCTCAGGCCATAGACGCTTTTGTACGCTCGGTAGAGCTCATGGAAAAGGGTGCAGAGAAATATGAAAATATTTATCAAATAGGGCGACTTGCCGCAGTATACCAACTCAAAACTAGCCTTGGTAAATCGGCACTACAGGAATACCTGGCTTACTATCAGGGAAGCGACAATCGCCGGCTAAAATGGGCTAACTTAAGGCTGGCACAAATCTACTTACAGGAAGATGACATCAGTAATGCGAAAACCATCATCGCCTCACTAAAAAGCAAAGAGCACTCACAAAAACGGTTCAGAAAGGAACTGAAGTCAGTAGAAAAGAAAATCAGCAGGCTAGACAGTTAGTTTACTAAAAAAAAGCCCTAACGCTGCAACGTTAGGGCCTTCTTTCACTATTCGTTAAAAAGTATAATTTTACAATTATGCTTTTGTCACTACGTCAACCAAAGTCCAGCTTTTAGACTTTGAAATTGGCGCGCATTCGCGAATAGTTACTACATCACCTTCATTACACTGGTTAGTTTCATCATGTGCTTTCAACTTAGTTGAACGCGTAATGAACTTACCGTAGATAGGGTGCTTAACACGACGCTCGATCAGGACAGTGATAGACTTATCCATTTTGTCACTGACGACACGACCTTGTAGTGTACGAATCTTTGCTTCGCTCATTACTTACCTGCCTTTTCAGTCATGATAGTCTTAACACGTGCAATATTGCGACGTACGGTTTTTAGCAAGTGAGTTTGTGCTAACTGACCTGTGCTAGCTTGCATGCGATAGTTAAACTGTTCGCGTAGTAAGCCAAGTAGTTCAGCATTTAACTCTTCAATGCTTTTTTCTCTAAGTTCGCTAGCTTTCATTACATTACCGTCCGAGTTACGAAAGTTGTTTTGAACGGAAGTTTAGCTGCTGCCAAAGCAAATGCTTCGCGCGCTAACTCTTCTGAAACACCTTCCATTTCATAAAGAACACGACCAGGTAGAATTTGGCAAACCCAATATTCTACTGAACCCTTACCTTTACCCATACGAACCTCAAGAGGTTTCTTGGTAATTGGCTTGTCCGGGAAGACACGGATCCAGATTTTACCTTGACGCTTAACGTGACGAGTCATAGCACGACGAGCCGCTTCAATTTGACGCGCAGTCATACGACCACGTTCAACTGATTTTAAGCCGTAAGTACCGAAGCTAACTGAGCTACCAGTGTGTGAAAGACCACGGTTACGCAGTTTCATTTGCTTACGGAATTTAGTACGTTTTGGTTGTAACATTACTTAGTCCCCTACTTACTGCTTTTGCCTTTGCCTTTTCTTCTAGGCTTAGGAGCCGGAGCTTCTGCTTGCGCAGGCATGCCGCCGATAACTTCACCTTTGAAGATCCAGACTTTAACACCGATAATACCGTAAGTAGTATTTGCTTCTGCCGTCGCGTAGTCGATATCAGCACGTAAAGTGTGTAGAGGTACACGACCTTCACGATACCATTCAGAACGAGCGATTTCAGCGCCGCCTAGACGACCGCTAACTTCTACTTTGATACCCTTAGCACCTAAACGCATGGCGTTTTGTACGGCGCGCTTCATGGCACGACGGAACATAACACGACGCTCTAACTGGCTAGTGATGCTTTCTGCAACAAGCTGCGCATCCATTTCTGGCTTACGAACTTCAGCAATGTTGATTTGAGCCGGAACACCAGCAATTTTAGATACTTTTAAACGTAACTTTTCTACGTCTTCGCCTTTCTTACCGATAACAACACCAGGACGAGCCGTGTGAATAGTTACGCGGATAGATTTAGCAGGACGCTCAATCACGATTTTTGATAATGATGCACGCTTAAGCTTTTCTGATAAGTATGCACGAACCAAATGGTCACCGTGTAAGTTATCAGCGAAATCTTTGCTACTTGCAAACCAAGTAGACGCGAAAGGTTTAGTGATACCTAAGCGAATACCATTTGGATGGACTTTTTGACCCATTCTAATATCTCCTAGCTATCAGCAACAACCACAGTAATGTGGCTAGTACGCTTAAGGATACGATCCGCGCGACCTTTCGCACGAGGCTTGATACGTTTCATTGTTGGACCATCGTCAACCATAACGGTTTTAACGAATAGTTCATCAATGTCTGCACCTTCGTTATGCTCAGCATTAGCGATCGCTGAATTAAGCACTTTCTTAACCAACACAGCAGCACCTTTGTTGCTGTATTCCAAGATTTCTAATGCCTTTTCAACGTGCAAGCCGCGGATTTGATCCACAACTAAGCGCGCTTTTTGAGCAGAACCGCGGGCAAATTTATGTTTAGCAATTGCTTCCATTTAATTTCCCCTTACTTCTTCGCTTTCTTATCCGCAGCGTGGCCACGGTAAGTACGAGTTGGTGCAAATTCACCCAGTTTGTGACCGATCATTTCTTCGGTAACAAACACAGGAACGTGTTGACGGCCATTATGGACAGCGATGGTCAATCCGATCATGTTTGGAATGATCATTGAACGACGGGACCAAGTTTTAATTGGCTTTTTATTCCCGCTTTCCACCGCTTTCTCTACCTTCGTCAACAAGTGTAGGTCAATAAATGGACCTTTCTTGAGAGAACGTGGCATGGTGATTCCTCTTAATTAATTAGTACTATTACTTAGTACGACGACGTACGATGAACTTGTCAGTACGCTTGTTCTTACGAGTCTTATAACCCTTAGTAGGCACACCCCAAGGTGATACCGGGTGACGACCGCCCGAAGTTTTACCTTCACCACCACCGTGTGGGTGATCAACTGGGTTCATGGCAACACCACGAACAGTTGGACGAACACCACGCCAGCGTGTAGCACCTGCTTTACCCAAAGAGCGAAGCATGTGTTCAGCGTTGCCGATTTCACCAAGAGTTGCACGACAATCAGACTCAACTTTGCGCATTTCACCGCTACGTAGACGTAAAGTGACATAAGCACCGTCTTTAGCAACTAATTGAGCATAAGTACCAGCAGCACGTGCAATTTGAGCACCTTTACCTGGCTTAAGTTCGATAGCGTGTACAACACTACCTAATGGTGTGTTGCGAAGTGGTAATGTGTTACCTGCTTTGATAGGCGCATCAACACCAGACTGGATCTGATCACCAGCTTTAAGGCCTTTTGGAGCCAAGATGTAACGACGTTCACCATCTGCATATAGTACCAACGCAATGTTAGCACTACGGTTTGGATCATATTCCAAACGCTCTACTGTAGCAGGGATACCATCTTTAGTACGTTTAAAGTCGATCAAACGATAGTGATGCTTGTGACCACCACCAACGTGACGAACTGTAATACGACCAGTATTGTTACGACCGCCAGACTTAGAGTTTTTCTCTAGTAATGGTGCGTAAGGCTTACCTTTATGTAGTTCCGGGTTAACCACTTTAACAACGTGGCGACGACCCGGAGAAGTAGGTTTACATTTTACAATAGCCATTTTCGTAACTTCTCCTATTGCTCAGCGCCGACGAAGTCGATATCGCTACCTTCAGCAAGAGTAACGTAGGCTTTTTTCCAGTCGCTACGACGACCGAAACGAGCACCAGTACGCTTTGTCTTACCTTTAACATTTAAGGTACGAACACCGTCAACTGAAACTTCAAAAAGTTTCTCAACAGCTGCTTTGATTTCAGCTTTAGTTGCATCAGTAGCTACTTTGAAAACAACCGTGTTGTTTGCTTCAGCAGTTAATGTTGCTTTTTCAGAAATGTTTGGTGCCAAAAGCACTTTTAACAAACGTTCTTCGCTTATCATGCTAACATCTCCTCAATTTGCTTAACTGCGCCTGCAGTCATCAAAACTTTTTCGAAACCAACTAAGCTTACAGGGTCAATGCCTTGTACGTCACGCACGTCTACTTTGTATAAGTTACGAGCAGACAAGAATAAGTTTTCATCAACTTCTGGAGTTACGATTAAAACGTCTTTTAATTCCAAGCCGTTTAATTTAGCAACTAATTCTTTAGTCTTAGGTGATTCTACCGCGAAATCGTTAACAACAACCAAACGCTCCTGACGAACTAATTCAGAAAGGATGCTTCTGATTGCGCCACGATACATTTTACGGTTAACTTTTTGGCTGTGATCTTGTGGCTTAGCAGCGAATGTTACGCCACCTGTACGCCAGATTGGACCACGAGTTGTACCGGCACGAGCGCGGCCAGTACCTTTTTGACGCCATGGCTTCTTGCCACCGCCGCTAACTTCAGAACGGTTCTTCTGAGCGCGAGTACCTTGACGAGCACCAGCTGCATAAGCAACTACTACCTGGTGTACTAATGCTTCATTGAACTCACGTCCGAAAGTTGCTTCAGATACTTCAAGAGCGCCTGACGCGTCTTTTAATGCTAATTCCATCAAAATTCTCCTCAGACGTTAGGCTTTAACAGCTGGCTTGATGATTACGTTGCCATTGATAGCACCCGGAACTGAACCTTTGATAAGGAGCAAGTTACGTTCTGCATCAACGCGAACCAATTCAAGGTTTTGCGTAGTAACTTTCGCAGCACCCATGTGACCAGACATTTTTTTGCCTTTAAATACACGACCAGGAGTTTGACACTGGCCGATTGAACCGTTTGAACGGTGAGAGATAGAGTTACCGTGAGTAGCGTCTTGCATGCGGAAGTTCCAACGCTTAACACCACCTTGGAAACCTTTACCTTTCGAAGTACCGGTTACGTCTACTAATTTAGTATCATTGAATAATTCAACAGTGATTTCACTGCCGGCTTCAATGCCTTCGCCTTCACCTTCACCTAAACGGAATTCCCACAAGCCGCGGCCTGCTTCGATACCTGCTTTAGCAAAGTGTCCAGCTGCTGGTTTGTTAACACGGTTAGCTTTTTTGCTACCCGTAGTAACTTGAAGCGCTGAGTAACCATCGTTGTCTACAGTTTTAACCTGAGCAACACGGTTGGCTTCAACTTCTAGGACTGTAACAGGAGTAGAAACGCCATCTTCAGAAAAGATACGAGTCATACCTACTTTACGTCCGACTAGACCTATAGTCATGTCAAAAACCCCCTATTAACCCAAGCTGATTTGAACGTCAACGCCAGCTGCAAGATCTAAACGCATCAAAGCGTCAACTGTCTTTTCAGTAGGCTCAACGATATCAATCATGCGTTTGTGAGTACGAATTTCGTACTGATCACGCGCATCTTTGTTAACGTGTGGAGAAATCAAAACTGTGAAACGCTCTTTGCGAGTAGGCAATGGAATAGGACCACGAACCTGTGCGCCAGTACGCTTTGCAGTATCAACGATTTCTGCTGTAGATTGATCAATCAAACGATGATCGAACGCTTTCAAACGAATGCGAATTCTTTGATTTGACATGGAATCAAATCCCCAATTTAAAGAACGAACAAAATACTGCCCATCACCTTTTTTATTGAAAAGGGGGGAGTATCGCTAATAACATTCAACCCCCTATCGGGGTTGCTGTAAGGTTTTATTTCAACAAACAAAATAAAACGAATAACACTAAACATGCGTAAAGTGTGAGCGCGTATTATACAGATGCGGAAATATTATTCAAGCCACATTTCGCTTTTAGACCAAATTAACCACTAGTTCTGCTTATTATAGGTTATAGGTATATTTAGTTTATCGTCTGTCCAAGGCATCAGAATAGACATATTAAGCCTTGTAACGATACAGCAAAGAATGCCGAATTAAATCAACAACAAAAAACATGTAAAACCAGTACATTTAAGTCTACTTGCAAAGCACCTTGTGACCTTCATTTACAAAAGATGCGCAATTTATTTTTATTTCTTATGTTTGTTTCCAGCAAGTTCTGGTATACTCGCGCGGTTTTTAATCACTAACCCTATAGAGCAAAACAATGGCAGATTTAGCAAAATACAGAAATATCGGTATTTTCGCTCACGTTGATGCGGGTAAAACCACAACAACTGAGCGTATCTTGAAGCTTACCGGTAAGATCCATAAAACCGGTGAAGTACACGACGGTGAATCAACAACTGACTTCATGGAACAGGAAGCTGAGCGTGGTATTACTATCCAGTCAGCGGCAACAACTTGTTTCTGGAAAGATCACCGCATGAACATCATCGATACTCCGGGACACGTTGACTTCACAGTTGAAGTTTATCGTTCTCTTAAGGTACTTGATGGTGGTATTGGTGTATTCTGTGGTTCTGGTGGTGTTGAGCCTCAGTCAGAAACTAACTGGCGTTATGCTAACGAATCAGAAGTAGCTCGTTTGATCCTAGTAAACAAGCTAGACCGTTTGGGTGCTAACTTCTACCGTGTAGTAGAGCAAGTGAAGAACGTACTTGGTGCCAAGCCACTAGTTATGACTCTACCTATCGGTGAAGAAGATGACTTTGTTGGTGTTGTTGATGTATTAAGCCAAAAAGCTTACATCTGGGATGACACAGGTCTTCCAGAAAACTATGAGATCACAGACATCCCTGCCGATATGGTTGATGATGCAGCTGCTTACCGTGAAGAGCTAATCGAAACGGCATTGGAAGTAGATGATGACTTATTGATGGCCTATATGGAAGGTGAAGAGCCTACATTAGAGCAAATCAAAGAGTGTATCCGTAAAGGTACTCGTGATATTACTTTCTTCCCGACTTACTGTGGTTCTGCGTTTAAGAACAAAGGTATTCAATTAATTCTAGACGCAGTTGTTGATTACTTGCCTTCTCCTACTGAAGTTGACGCTCAGCCGTTAACTGACGAAGAAACTGGTGAACCAACTGGCGAAGTTGCCACTGTATCTGCAGAAGAGCCGCTACGTGCTCTGGCATTCAAAATCATGGATGATAGATTCGGTGCCCTTACCTTTATCCGTATCTACTCTGGTGTATTGAACAAGGGTGATACCATCCTTAACTCAGCGACAGGTAAAACTGAGCGTATCGGCCGTATGGTTGAAATGCACGCCGATGACCGTACTGAGCTTTCTACTGCACAAGCGGGTGATATCATCGCCGTTGTAGGTATGAAGAACGTTCAAACAGGTCACACATTATGTGATCCTAAGAACCCTTGTACTCTAGAGCCAATGATCTTCCCTGAGCCGGTAATCTCAATTGCCGTTGCACCTAAAGATAAAGGTTCGACTGAGAAAATGGGTATCGCTATTGGTAAGATGGTTGCAGAAGATCCTTCTTTCCAAGTTGAAACTGATGAAGACTCAGGTGAAACAATCCTTAAGGGTATGGGTGAGCTTCACCTGGATATCAAAGTAGATATCTTGAAGCGTACTTACGGCGTTGAGCTGGAAGTAGGTAAACCTCAAGTTGCTTACCGTGAAACTATCACGCAAGAAATCGAAGATTCTTATACCCATAAGAAACAATCTGGTGGTTCAGGTCAGTTCGGTAAGATCGACTACCGCATCAAGCCAGGCGAGTCTAACTCAGGCTTTACCTTCACCTCAACGGTTGTTGGTGGTAACGTACCTAAAGAATTCTTCCCTGCCATTGAAAAAGGCTTCAAGGGCATGATGGACGAAGGTGTACTAGCTGGCTTCCCGGTACTAGACGTTGAAATCGAGCTATTCGACGGTGGTTTCCACGCGGTAGATTCATCAGCTGTAGCATTCGAAATCGCTGCTAAAGGTGCATTCCGTCAATCAATTCCAAAAGCTGGCCCTCAGCTGATGGAGCCTATCATGAAGGTTGACGTATTCACTCCTGAAGATCATGTTGGTGACGTAATCGGTGACTTGAATCGTCGTCGCGGTATGATCAAAGACCAAGAAGCTGGTGCTACAGGCGTTCGCATCAAGGGTGATGTACCTCTTTCCGAGATGTTCGGTTACATCGGTCACCTACGTACAATGACTTCCGGCCGTGGTCAATTCTCTATGGAATTCAGCCACTATATGCCATGTCCACAAAACGTAGCTGAAGAAGTTATCGCTGAAGTTAAAGCGCGTAATGAGAAGAAGTAATTTCTTACTTTAGTTAGACTATTTAAAAGCCCTGCTTATTAGCGGGGCTTTTTGTTTATAGATAAATGAACTTGAATCTTTGATTCAAAGGAATTCAGCCAACTATCAATACCAGGCCATGTCTACAGAACCTAGCGGAAGAAGTTATCGCTGAAGTTAAGGCACGTAACGAGAAGAAGTAATTTCTTCCTTTAGTTAAACTATATAAAAGCCCTGCTACTTAGCGGGGCTTTTTAGTTATTACCTTGAAGATAAATTAGAAACTGTATTTATAACCAAGACTCACAGTCCTAGGCTTTCCTACCATAATAGAGCCGTGAGTACGGGTTGACATATATTCTTCATCCAACAGGTTATCAACCGTAAAAGTTACCTTTTGAGCCTCACTAATAGCATAGTGAGCAGCTAAATCAACCAGGGTACGGCTATCTATTACTTCATCAGCTACAACGCTGCCCTGTCCTGCGGTAGTGCGCATTTCTGCCATATAACGTACCAGGAGGTCTGAGCGCCAGTTATCCCCTTCAAGGCCCAGTGTTAACTGAAGTTGATTTTCAGGCACATAAGGTAGCTCATCACCTTTTTCGACATCACCCCAAGTATCCAAGTTGGATTCAAAGTCATTTTGAAATTCTGTCTCTGTAAAGGTGTAAGTCAGCCCTAGTGGCATAGTGAAACTGCCAAGCCCTATGCTGTAACCCGCTTTAATTTCCAAACCCGAGACTTGCACTTCACCGGCATTATATTGATCACCAATATTATCATCATCACAACCCTGGCTAGCGGTGCAGTTGCCATGCATGTTTTCGTAATCTGAATAGAAAACAATGGCTTCGGCATTTAACTGTTCCGTATTATACCTGGCGCCAAACTCATAGTTGATACTTTCTTCATTCTCGGCAGAATCATTGCCAGGTGCCGGTGGAGCAAAGCCTTTTTGCACACCACCCAGGAGTATCAAACTATCAGTTAACTTATAGGTCAATGCCAGTGAAGGTAATAATACATCCACATCATTTTTAGTATGTTTTTGAGGCGCGCCATCACGGCCGATATCGCCCGTATCACCTTTGCCCCAATCACGACGCTCTATGGTCATATCTTCATAACGCAAACCAGCATTGATATTAAGATTACCCAAGGAGAATTCATCATGAATAAAGACGGCTAAGGCTTCCGCACTGTCAATGCGGTTTGAATTACTGCCAGGCACGCCAGCGCTTGTCATGGTCATATCATAGCTTTGATCTAGGCTATATTTATCGAGCCATTGAAAGCGATCCATTTCATCTTCATGATAGCGAATACCAATACGTAAAAAATTATCATTCAAGTCTGCCATTAATACCGATTGAATTCCCTGGGAGATATAACCACGGTTATTGGCTTTAACGTCAACCGATAACCCTTCAGCAGTAGGATTTGTGTCAAACTCTGCCGCAGCATCAACACCGCCAGATCCCAGCTTTTGACCGGCAATTTTACTGGTTTTATACCAGTTACGGTGAAAGTCGTTATAGTAGAAACTGGTACCTAGGGTCAGATCAGCACTTAAATCTATATTGTGGTTAATTTGCAACTGTTTATGCTCAGTGCTCATATTATCCAGTTGCGACGCCGAGTAGCGGCTATAGGGCTTTGAGTTAAAGTCTTCCTCGGTTAAACCAACATAGGTTTCATCCGACTCCTCGTCTGAATATTTAAGTTTAAATTCGAGCTCCTGATAGTACTTGGCACTATCATCAGAATTAAATTTAACCTTGGCCAAGATATCATTTTTCACAAAACCAGTATCACGGTCACTATGATTAATATCCTTAAAACCATCGGCTTGATAACGGAAAACCTCGAATACCGAGCTGACTTGCTCACCCGCGCCACCAGCATAGCCGTGCAACTTGGCAAAGCCATCCTGTCCAGCGGTAAGGCTTAACTGGCCAGCAAGTGCTTCGTCAGGAATTTGGCGAGACACTAGGTTGACCACACCACCTGTCGTGCGAGGGCCATACATGGCACTCGATGTTCCTTTTAATACTTCAACACTTTCCATGCGGCCAGATGTCGGGAAGTAATACGCAGAAGGGGCCGCGTAAGGTGCAGGAGCGGCCAATACGCCATCTTCCATTATGGTCACCTTCTCGCTACGGTTCTGCCCCGTGCCACGCATGCCAATGTTTGGCCTAAGACCATAGCCGTCTTCCTCAAGCACGTAAACGCCGGGAACAGAGGTTAAGGTACGCATGATGTCTGTGTAATCGAACTTGGCTAACTCTTCCTTGTTAATTTGATGTGCACTTCCTGGCACATCATTGACTGGGTTGCTATCACCGAAAATAGTTAGGTGTTCTATTTCACCCGCATCATCATTTGCTGCTACATTAAGAGATACTGCTGAAATAATCGCTGATGCCACTATTGCCCGGCGAAACTTTGAAGAGATATTCATCTGACTGCCTAATAGATATGGTTAATATTAAAATCGCGCACATTTAAACAGGCGCGCTGTTGCGAATCAATATCATTACCATTTTTAATACTAGAATCAGACATCCTTTTGATTTATATCAAGTGTCATTCATTTAGGGAAGTTTTCACGGGCATTAGTTGCAGAGACTTAGCCGCTTGATCAATGCTTAGTTAATTTGGCTCTAGCTTAGAATTGACATTGATGTCGATTAAAGACCATCCTCGGAGAACTGCTTAAAAGCCTGATAGACATGCTCCTCGATTTCGCTACCAAAGCACCGGGTATGAACAAGTTCATCACCGATACTGTAGACACTGGAATTATAGAGCATATAGATAATGCCATGCTTGGCTTTTACTCTAGCAGGATAATTTTGCAAGGTTTCAAAGTTTCCCAATCTCTCCAACATATCATCCAGGCAAGGCTTATCAATCTGAAACTCGGAAACATGATGCCCAATATACTCTTCTTTACTATAGCCTAGAGTATCCAGCTCAAACTGATTGGCGTACTCTATAATGCCTTCCTTAGAAACCATATGAATGCCAATGGATGAGTTATTGAGAAAATGCTCTGGGTTTTCAATTTGCATAGATACACCTGACCAAACAAAAAATTCATCATATATATAAGAATTTTCCTAAAAATGTATATCTTCAAGTTAGCAAAAATTTAACCAAATGGACAGCTTTATAATTCCGCCAAGCGGAAAAGCCCCTTTATTCATTTGACAGGAACCTCAGCCCCAGATACTAGGCAACTTGTCCTTAGCAAAAAAAAAGGATGCCGAAGCATCCTTTTTCTGGTTTAGATGTTATCTAAATATCGATATTAGTATGCGGGCTATCCATGCCCTCACCCCTTCGAGGCCGCGCACATGCGCGTTCTAATTTGCTCCTGGCAAATTAGTCGATAATCTTAGATACAACACCAGCACCTACTGTACGACCACCTTCACGGATCGCGAAGCGTAAACCTTCGTCCATCGCTACTGGGTTGATTAGCTCGACAACAAACTTCAAGTTGTCGCCTGGCATTACCATTTCTACACCTTCAGGAAGCTCTACTGCACCTGTGATGTCAGTCGTACGGAAGTAGAACTGTGGACGGTAGCCTTTGAAGAATGGCGTGTGACGACCACCTTCATCTTTAGATAGTACGTATACTTCTGATTCGAACTTAGTGTGTGGAGTGATTGAACCAGGTTGTGCCAATACTTGACCACGCTCTACGTCTTCACGCTTAAGACCACGAAGAAGAATACCACAGTTTTCACCGGCACGACCTTCGTCTAGAAGCTTACGGAACATTTCTACACCAGTACAAGTAGACTTTTGCGTCTCACGGATACCAACGATTTCTACTTCATCACCTACTTTGATGATACCACGCTCAACACGACCTGTTACTACTGTACCACGACCTGAGATTGAGAATACGTCTTCAATCGGCATGATGAATGCGCCGTCAACTGCACGCTCTGGCTCTGGAATGTAAGTATCTAGTGCTTCAGCTAGCTCAAGTACTTTCTCTTCCCACTTAGCTTCACCGTTAAGTGCACCCAAAGCTGAACCTTGGATCACTGGCAGGTCATCACCTGGGAATTCATATTCAGAAAGAAGTTCACGAACTTCCATTTCTACTAGCTCTAGAAGCTCTTCGTCATCAACCATGTCACATTTGTTCATGAATACGATGATGAAAGGTACACCAACCTGACGAGAAAGAAGGATGTGCTCACGCGTTTGTGGCATAGGGCCATCTGTCGCCGCTACAACCAAGATAGCGCCGTCCATTTGAGCAGCACCTGTGATCATGTTTTTGATGTAATCCGCGTGACCTGGACAGTCTACGTGTGCATAGTGACGAGTCGCTGTATCATACTCGATGTGAGAAGTATTGATGGTAATACCACGCTCACGCTCTTCTGGAGCATTATCGATTTGTGCGAAATCGCGTACTTCACCACCGTGAGTTTTTGTTAATACCGCAGAGATAGCAGCTGTTAACGTAGTTTTACCGTGGTCAACGTGTCCGATAGTACCAACATTAACGTGCGGTTTCGAACGTTCAAATTTTTCTTTAGCCATTTTAAAATACCTCTAGGTAAATTAACAAACGTAAAATAAGTTTAATTAGAGATATATGGCTGAATTCTAAGAACTGGTGCTGATAGGCAGATTTGAACTGCCGACCTCACCCTTACCAAGGGTGCGCTCTACCAACTGAGCTATATCAGCACGACAACAAAGATGGAGCGGACGGCGGGAATCGAACCCGCAGCTTTAGCTTGGAAGGCTAAGGTATTACCACTATACGACGTCCGCTAATTCTACCAGATATCTCTGTATAAAAATGGTGGAGGGAGGTGGATTCGAACCACCGAAGGCGGAGCCGTCAGATTTACAGTCTGATCCCTTTGGCCACTCGGGAACCCCTCCAAAATTCTTTTTAAACACTAATATAAGTGTATTAATGGTGCCGACTGCCGGAGTCGAACTGGCGACCTACTGATTACAAGTCAGTTGCTCTACCAACTGAGCTAAGTCGGCACTACATTAAGTGGTGCGAATTCTAGAGTAATGTATTGTCCCTTGCAACAGAAAAAATAAAAAAAAGTCATGTTTTTGGCTGTTTGGCGTTTTTTTATCCAGGCAAGTCCGACATATACAGTTTACGCGCCCAAATAGCAGGCCAGACCTTGGAATATAAGATCTTCTGCCAGTTGAACCTCAAGCTCAAGCAAGGACTTGAGCATGCGAGCATTTCCACCCGTGATAAGAATAAGATCAACAGTCGCATGCAGGCGTTCGGCTTCCAATAGCGCCTGATGCACAAGGCCACAAGTCGCCGCCCTACTGGCGTTATTGACGCAATCCGTTGTATTAGTGCCAAAGCTTGTTTTGCTGTTCACCTGTGTCTGGGTAAAGATTTTTGAGGTATTGGCCAGTAAGCTGTCATGCATCAGGTCAATACCCGGTAGGATCCAGCCTCCCAAATGCTCCCCCGTGGCTGATAGCATTTCAACGTTAGTTGCAGTGCCGGCATCGACAATAAGAATGTTTTGATTCGGATATAGCTTGGCCGCCCCAATTAAAACCAGCCATCTGTCAACCCCCAAGGTACTCGCCTCTTGGTAGGCATTTTCAACACCAAAGCGGCTAGCTTCCGACTCTATAAAGCGACAGTCGATGGAGGCTTCTTTCGCCCAAGAGGAAATTAATTTGTTAATGTTTGGATGGTTAACGCTCGACACCAGTATGCGTTCGGCACCAGACCAGTTCTCGGTAAACCAAAGGGGATTTAGTGAGTCATTACTTACGGACGCTATATTTGATAAAACCCCGTTCGACTCGTTAACAAACTTGGTGCGGGTATTGCCAATGTCTACCAGCAGATTCATGACACTCCCCTCAAGCTCACCTCTCCACCATAAATGGGCTTAACCTGCCCGGCAGCTTCCAATAGCAGTGCGCCCTGATGGTTGATGCCCCGGCAAACCCCGGTAGTTTCCTTGTCTCCGGTAATTAACCTGACGCTTTTATTTAGATAATAGTCCTGTGCCTGCCACTCGTTTACCATATTATTGATACCATTCTCTTGATGTTCGGTTAAACGCAGCCACAAACGTTTGATCAACTGAGCACTAAGCTCATTACGATCTATCGGCTTTCCAAGGTGTGATTGCAAATCTGTCCAGGGTTGATCCACCTGCTCGGCACTGGCTTTTGGCATATCCAGGTTAAGACCGATACCTATCACGCTATGGCAGGGCTCGGAAGCCTGTCCTTCTAGATCGATTAAAATACCGGCAAGTTTTACCCCATCCAGATAAATATCATTGGGCCACTTTAATTGAACCTTAAGGTCATAAAGGGATTTTATCGCATCACTGACGGCAAGCGCCGCAACAATACTAAGCCCCATGGCGGCCGCCATTCCCTGCTCTAGATACCAGTACAGTGACATATAAATATGTGAACCAAAAGGCGAAATCCACTGGCGGCCTCTTCGCCCTCTGCCTGCACTTTGATATTCGGCAATACACACTTGCCCCTGCACTAGCTGATTGGGCAAGCGGCGCATTAAATAACTGTTGGTTGAGTCTATGATATTGTGAACTTCGATTTTATTCGGTTCGATACTCTCACCAAGGTGAGCTGCTATTTTCGATCTGCTCAGCAAATCCAGAGGCTTGGCAAGCTTATAACCCTTACCCGTAACACAAAAGACATCCAGGCCCATATCGGATATTGCCCGCATATGTTTTGAAATGGCCGCCCGGCTAACCCCCAGTTGCTCACCCAGTTGCTGGCCGGAAATAAAGCTGCCGCTGGCCAATTGTCTAATTAACTCTTCTCTTATCACTTTTGCCATAATGACTACAACTTATCAAAATCCACTTCACCCTGCGCACTGACCATGCGTACTTCAGGAACCAGGTTAATGGAGAACTTATCATATACCTTCTTTTGAACCTCCTTGGCCAGAGCAACCAGCTCTTGTCCCTTGGCATTTCCATAGTTTACCAATACAAGGGCTTGCTGCTTGTGAACACCCACTTCGCCCACCCGGCAGCCCTTTAGGCCGGTCTGATCAATCAACCAGCCTGCCGCGAGTTTCACCTCTCCATTGCCCTGTGGATAACTGGGCATATGCGGATAGTTCCTGGCTATCGCTAAAAAACGGTTTTGACTGACGACAGGGTTTTTAAAAAAACTGCCGGCGTTTGGCAGTTCTTCAGGATCCGGCAGCTTTGACTGCCTTAAACTAATCACCTTTGCCATAACCTCTCTGGCCGAGGCCGTCCTGGATAATTCATTAAGGCCGGGATAGGTCAGGTTTGCCTGCCAGGCTTTAGGTAAGGACAAGCATATTCCGGTGATCAAGCCCCTGCCCTTATAAGCCGTTTTAAAAACACTGTCACGATAGGAAAACCGGCATTCGCTGTTTGTTAGATGATGATGAATGCCGGTTGAAAACTCATACCAGGACACCGAGTGGCAATAATCGGCAAGCTCTACACCATAGGCTCCTATATTTTGCACGGGTGCTGCGCCAACACTGCCGGGAATAAGGGCTAAATTCTCCAGCCCAGAAATGCCCTTGTTCACACAAAATTCTACCAAGGCATGCCAGTTCTCGGCGGCGGCTGCCTTGACGAGAAAGTCATCCTTGCGTTCATGGATTTCAATGCCCCTAAAATCAGGCTTGATCACCAAGGGAGAGGTATCTTCAACAAATAGCGTATTGCTGCCTTCACCCAAAATATAATAAGGCTCACTAATTTGCTCAACGAGCTCTGTCAGTTCTTCTATCGAGCGGGGAAACAGGATTTTCGGACAGTCCACATCAATTGAAAAGCTGTTAAAGCCCTTGAGTGACAATTGGCAACTTGATTTCATAGCGCACTATTTTAGATATTTTGACTATTGTAACCAAAACTCGTTTGAAGCCAAACCACAAAAAGCCGTTAACCCTGTTTACGCACGGGCAACTTGATAATGTTAGCCATATCGTTGTAATACTTATTCTGATATTTGCTGGTATCAATGTTTTGGCTATGGTTGATCACTATGCCTTCTACCGGGGCCTTCACCTGTTTTAACATCCGAAGGCCCATTAAAATCTGCTCACGGCGGGTTTTACCCCCATGAACAACATACAACACGCTTTCCACCAGGCGGGAAATAATCACGGCATCACTGACCGCATTCACAGGCGGTGTTTCTATGATGATGCGATCATAGAAGTTACCAAAGACCTTGATCAGCATATTCAAACGTTTCATGGATAAAAATGCCAAGGGGTTGGCGGGAGAGATCCCCGACGTTAAGATATCCAGCTTGACATGCTTGTCTCGCACTATGCACTCATTGATCTGGTGGGTCTTGGCCAGCAGGTTTGAAAGGCCCGGACGATAGGGATCAAGTTCCAGGTTTTTTGCCAATGTTGGATGGCGCATATCCGCTTCAATCAGCAGCACTTTTTCCATTTCACTAAAGGATCTGGCCAGCTGGAGCGCAACGGTAGATTTCCCTTCATTGGGCACGGAAGAAGTGATGGCGATAACCTTAGGTGGCTTTTTCTCGCTACTAAAGAGTAACGAAGTGCGCAAGGTTCGTATCGCTTCAATAAACCTGTTATCCGTGTAATAACTTTTCTGATTTGATTTGCCCAAGCCTTTAAATTTTGGCAATACCGCCAATATCGGCGCTTCTTTAAAGTTATCCAGTTTGCGGCGTGAGTTTAGCGTGTCTACCATTAACTCCCGCATAATGACGCATATGGAAATCAGCGATGACGCCAGAATAAAGGTGATCAAAACTATCAGCTTTTTATTGGGCGCAAACTGCCCTTTTGGCGTGATGGCTTTATCGATAAAACGGACATAGAAGTTCGCTTTATAGTTGCCCATGGCATCCGCCTCTTTTAGCCGGACCAGATAGTTATTATAAAGCTCTTTATTGGTATCCACTTCACGTTGCAATTGGGAAAACTTGTTATTCAGTCGACTCAACCTTAAAAAGTCTTCCTTTGCCGTTGCCAGTCGTTTATCTGTTGCTTTAACTTTAGCCAAGGCAGCAAAGTACTCCTTTTCAATCGAAAGCACTGTGTCATTAACCTGCTTAACAATGCGCTTTTGAGTTGACTCAAGCTCGGCTTCAACCGCAATTCTTTTCGGATGCTTGGGGCCATATCGCTTGGCAAGTTCGAAGACCTTCCGCTCTATTTGATCTTCTGTCCTTCTTAACTGGACATATACGGGTCGCTCCGATATTGCCTGCAGCTCGATTAGTTTGGCAAAATCATTCCTGTGTTTTTGTACGTACTCGTTGGTAACCTTAAGCTCATCTTCCACTTTGGCCGCCTTTAAGGCAGATGAAGTCAGCTCGGTTAACTCGGCACTGACCAGGCCGACTATCCCCTTTATATCTACGATCCCTTCCGCTTCCCGAAATTGCTGTAGAGACAATTCCGATGCTTCCAGCTTTTTACCCAACTCTTCAAGCTGGTCGACCAGCCACTGAGAGGTGGACTCCTTAGAGGCGCTGTGAATTTCATCCTGATATTGCAAATAGGTTTCACCTATTTGATTGGCAACCCGTTTAGCCAACTCAGGGGAATAAGAGACAAAGGTGATTTTAACCAGCTCGGTTTTCGGGATGGGGGCAATAGTCAACCAGCGTTGAAATGCATCAACGACGGCATCGAGTGACGGTGCCTGATTTTTATACCTAGCGGCAAGCCAGGGCAACTTGTCGTTGTATTTACCACTGGTGAATTCTTCATGCTGTGCCAGATTTAGTCGTGCGATAACACGCTCGGCAAATTTTCTGGATCTTAACAGTTCAAACTGGGTTTGGATCTGTTCTAAACTAGCACTTGATTCATTAAAGGCATCATTGATAGATAATGTATTGGTAGGCTTATTGGTACCTATTTGTAATATTGCCGTGGCTCGGTAGGAAGGCTTAAGCAGAGTGACATAAAAGGCGATCGCCAAGGTGATCAATAGAGTAAAAAAGGTAATTTTCCACCGACGCGTCCAAAGCGGCCTTAAAATTTCTTTTAAAGAAACATCTTCATTAGCCGGGTTGTAGTTATTATTATCAAGTTCTAGCTTATTCAAAAGAAACTTTGCTCTATTTTTATAATATCGTCCGGGTGAACTTTCGTCGCAATAGTCGCGTCAATCGTTACCGTTTCTCCTGCTACTATCCTTGTTATTGTCCAATCTGATTTAGATGCCCTGCTCGCCAAGCCTCCTGCAAGTGCAATCGCTTTATCCAAAGTTAAGTCGTTCTGGTAGGGATAACCACCTGGCTTTTTCACCTGGCCATGAATAAAAAAAGGCCTGTAAACAACTATAGACACTGACACTTGAGGATCAACAAGATAATCCCCCAATAAGCCAGCATGTATTTTTTCTTCTACTTGTTTAACAGATAAGCCGATCACTTGGATATCTTCCAAAAACGGAAAAGAAATAAAGCCGGTTTTATCTATCTTGATATCCGTTGTTAAATCCGCTTCCCCGTAAACAAGAATCTTGATCCTATCACCTGGCCCAAGTCGGTAGTCACTTGCTTCGGCGAAACAGCTTAATAAAACCAATATGAAAACAAATCGCATATATTCTACCCAATCAGCTAAATACTAGCACTAATACCGAGAGAAACACTATTTCTCTCATATTGGATGCTTTGAATATCGGCATCCAGTTGCTGAAATTGATAACGTATAAAGAATGAAAGCCAGTCACGCCACTGGTAGTCGAATTCTATGTTCGCATTCAAAAAGTCTTCTTGTTCACTACGCACTACAAAAATGCTTTCCTCGGCATTAAGGCCCATGTTCACTGTTAGATTTAAGCGGTTGCTTACGGACTGCCTTATCCCTAACAGGTAACTGTCAACGATACGATAGCTATCTTCCAACTTGGAAGCATTTTCAAAATTTCGTCCCGAGTGAAGAGTGACTAACGTATGCTCCAATGGTGACCAGTCAAAAGTTAGCTGCCACTTAAATCCATCACTATCCAGTTGTTCATCATCAAAGCTGGCTTGCTGGTAACCGAATAGGCCTTCAAAATGGCTTATCGCACTTGATTGCCATTCCAGGCCAAACAAGGCTGAATACTGGCGGCGATTCAGAGCGCTGTTATTTATTAACTTTATATCCTGATAGCTAAATAAACTGGTGAAGTAGGATTTCCCGGACAGCAGATAGTCAAAGCCTAACTTGATTCCCATTTGCTCGCTATCGAGTAAATGGGTGATCTCTCGTCGAGACTTGTATTGATGGTCACCATAGTCCAAGGAAAATTCCAGCTTGGCAACAGAGTCTTGGTTGCCATATAAATAGCCAAGCTCGGCTTGTTGCCTTTTTTTATCATCCCCCTTAACTAGAGAGTCCGCCTCCCCCAATGATAGCCCTGTTCCCCGGTACTCATATTCATGCTCAAGTAAACCTTGGACAAATATGGCCTGCTTCGGAGTAAACTTGAACTGATACTTTGCCGAAATTTCAAAATTGCTATGATCATCCTCACTGGAATCCCGAAATTTATAATGAGCAGTATTAGCCTTTAACTGGAAAAGACTTTGGGTAAATTGCGCTTGAACAAACACCTCAGGATCTAGCTTAATAAAACCGGTATCCGAAGTAGCCTTATCTTGAAATAGAAAATTATCTATATGGCCAATTTCCGTTCCTATATCGAAACGAAGCGCATTGCCTTTAATCAGTTCACTATCAATATTAGCCAGTGAAAAATCTGGTGCTTCAGCAGAAGAGTGAAAAGGGATTAATGCCAAAATTAGGCTGGAACAGCAAAGTAGACGCATAACCGATTATTGTTATAGTTTTAGCCATTATGCGATATTTAACAATTGAAATGAATAGCTAACAATTCATTAACAACAAATTTATTACATTTTTGTGCAATTTTCTGTACTTATGCCTGTTTGATAAATGTACAGCGGGCACAAGTTTTCTATTTCAAAAAAGCAAAAAGCCCGTCACTAAGGTAACGGGCTTTTGACGTACAAGGATGTACTAATGTCGTAAAGGCAGGGGGGCCTTAGAACGACCTAATTAGACGTCTAGCGATGTCCTACTTTATTCCTGGCCTCCTGCCTTTCACCCTGCGGGCCGCTGCGCGTACCAACTTGTTCCAGACATGTTAGTCATATGTCATGTGCGAGTGGACTTTTTAAACGCCCTAAACGAAAAAATCCTGCACTAGGCAGGATTCTTTCATTTTATTAGAAGTCTAGCAATGTCCTACTCTCACATGGGACCTCCCACACTACCATCGGCGCTACTGCGTTTCACTTCTGAGTTCGGCATGGGATCAGGTGGTACCACAGTGCTATTGTCGCTAGACAAAA
>Ga0213831_1000227_pt1 | contig 58456 bp, 62 predicted proteins | sample SWATP12_FD_163421 | JGI IMG/M metagenome (GOLD analysis project Ga0213831, IMG submission 163421) | Coastal seawater microbial communities from Marineland, Florida, United States - SWA TP1 #2 | ecosystem: Environmental > Aquatic > Marine > Coastal | place: USA: Florida | collected 2016-08-06 | reverse complement strand
TGACAGCTTATGCGCGCCGCGAAATTAAAGGCGAATGGGGCACTGGCACTTGGGAAATTCGTTCAGTAAACCAACGTTACCTTGAAACTTTTATCCGCGCACCTGAGCAATTTCGTGGCATGGAACCGGTTATTCGTGAGCGTTTACGTAAACATTTACAACGCGGTAAAGTTGAAGTTTTCTTAAAGTTTGCTGCAAATCCAGCGCATGTTGGTGAGTTAACGATTAACGAATCACTCGCTGAGCAATTAATTAAAAGCGCTCAATGGGTGCAAAACCAAAGTAAAGGCGACATCAACCCTGTTGATATTTTACGTTGGCCTGGCGTGATGGAAGCCGAAGAGCTCGATATGGATAGCGTAAACACTGCGCTAATTGCAGGCTTCGATGAAGTGATTGAAGATTTTAAACAAGCTCGCGGCGATGAAGGCGCAAACTTACAAGAAATGATCGCAACTCGCCTTGATGCTATTTTAGAGCAAGTAACTATTGTTGAAGGCCACTTACCAGAAATCGCTAAATGGCAGCGCGAAAAACTAAACCAAAAGCTAGAAGAACTAAAAACAGACATCGATGAGTCTCGCCTTGAGCAAGAGCTTATTTACCTTGCACAAAAGCAAGATGTTGCTGAAGAACTAGATCGCTTAAAGTCACATGTTAAAGAAACCAAAAAAATCTTAACTAAAGGCGGCGCATGTGGCCGACGCCTAGACTTTATGATGCAAGAGTTTAACCGTGAAGCAAACACATTAGCATCAAAGTCTATCAACAGTGATATCACAAACGCTGCGGTAGAACTAAAAGTGTTAATCGAGCAAATGCGCGAACAAATTCAGAATATTGAATAAGCACGCTTTACAGTTTTTTATAAGACCCAGCACCTGCTGGGTCTTTGTTTTTGAAAAGTCTAAAAGCAGGCAAACTTGAGCACTTTTAGCGAAATAAAGTACAATAGTTCAATTAAAGGCTTGGATTAGCGATAGTCCGAGCCTGTTTATTTTTTATTAGAGACAGATCATGGCGCAAACTCGCGGAAATTTATTTATCTTGTCAGCTCCATCAGGGGCTGGTAAATCAAGCTTAATTAGTGCTTTATTAGAGAAACACAGCGATATGAAAGTATCGGTTTCGCATACCACTCGCTCACCTCGTCCGGGTGAAGAAAACGGTGTGCACTATCATTTTGTTTCTGTGGATGAGTTCAAAGCGCTAATTGAGAAAAATGACTTTTTTGAATGGGCGCAAGTGTTTGATAACTACTATGGTACGTCTAAGCAAGCTATCGAAAGTCAACTTGAAGCGGGTATTGATGTATTTTTAGATATCGATTGGCAAGGCGCTCAGCAAATTCGCAAATTAGTTGATGATGTTGAGACTATCTTTATTCTTCCACCATCAAAAGAAGAACTTGAATCACGCTTAAATAACCGTGGTCAAGACTCTGCTGAGGTAATCGCAGGAAGAATGGCAAAATCACAATCAGAAACATCACACTATAATGAGTATGATTATGTTGTTGTTAACGATGACTTTGATACTGCACTTACAGAAATCGAAACGATCGTTATGGCTAAACGTTTATCGTTAAAAAGCCAAACTGTGCGCCATCAGGCGTTATTAGAGAACTTACTTAAGTAATACTTTTTTAAGAATAAGATAAAAATTAACCACAAGCTATTGGCGAATTTAACTTGGTACAGTAAACTACGCCTTTGCTTAAGAATTTATTTGGAGTGCTAAGATGGCTCGCGTAACTGTTGAAGATGCAGTAGATGCAATTGGTAATCGTTTTGACTTAATTTTAGTTGCGGCTCGTCGTGCCCGCCAAATCGCGGTTGGTGGTAAAGATCCACTCGTTGATGCTGAAAATGACAAACCAACGGTTATTGCTTTACGTGAAATTGAGAAAGGGTTAGTAGATAGCTCTTCTATGGACTTAATTGATCGTGAAGAACAACAACATCAAGAAGCAGCAGAAATGGCTGCAGTGGCTGCTATCGTAGGTGGCAACCAGTAATCAAGCTCCCCGCTTTGATTTAGCTATACGGCTAGTATTTCTACACTAGCCGTTGGCAAGCCCTTCTTTTCATCGTATATTCTATTCATACCGTTACCGATTTACTTCATTTGCGCATTGGAGTGTGACTTTGTATCTATTCGAAGGCCTCAAAAAGAAAATATCCGAATACTTACCACCTGCTGATATTGAGCTGGTACAAAAAGCATACGTGGTCGCTCGCGAAGCCCACGAAGGCCAAACACGCTCAAGTGGCGAGCCTTATATCACCCACCCTGTCGAAGTGACACAAATACTTGCCGGCATGCACTTAGACCACGAAACGCTTATGGCTGCCCTGATGCATGACGTGATTGAAGACACTGACTTTAGCCAACAAGACTTAGCTGAAATTTTTGGCGACACCGTTGCCGAGCTTGTTGAAGGGGTGAGTAAGCTAGATAAACTCAGCTTTAAAGATAAAAAAGAATTCCAAGCCGAAAACTACCGCAAAATGATCATGGCGATGACGCAAGATATTCGCGTGATTTTAATTAAATTGGCTGACCGTACTCACAACATGCGTACTTTAGGCGCACTGCGCCCTGACAAACGCCGTCGCATTGCCCGTGAAACCCTAGAGATTTACGCACCAATTGCGAACCGCCTTGGTATTCACGATATTAAAAATGAATTAGAAGATTTAGGCTTTCAAGCGTTATACCCGATGCGCCATCGCGCATTAAGATCAGAAGTGGTCAAAGCACGTGGTAACCGTAAAGAAGTTATCAGTAATATTAAAACTGAAATTGAAGCGCGTTTAGAAGAGTCTGGCATCGAAGCAACTATATCTGGCCGCGAAAAACACCTTTATAGTATTTACAAAAAAATGCTTAATAAAGAGCTTTCATTTAACGAAGTGATGGATATCTACGCGTTTCGTATCAATGTTGATAATATGGATACCTGTTATCGCGTATTAGGTGTTGCGCATAACCTTTACAAGCCAATCGAAACTCGCTTTAAAGATTATATTGCTGTACCAAAAACTAACGGCTATCAGTCGCTTCATACCTCATTAGTTGGCCCTCATGGTATTCCTGTTGAGATTCAAATTCGTACCCACGATATGGATCATATGGCAGATAAAGGGGTCGCTGCTCACTGGATGTATAAAAAAGCCGGTGATAATGCAGGCCACACAGCACAACAACGTGCTCGCCAATGGATGCAAAGCTTACTGGAACTTCAGCAAAGCGCTGGTTCGTCTTTTGAGTTTGTTGAAAACGTTAAAACAGAGCTATTCCCTGAAGAGATCTATGTTTTCACGCCAGATGGCCGTATCGTTGAGCTACCCATGGGTGCGACAGCAGTCGACTTTGCTTATGCAGTTCATACTGATGTAGGTAATACCTGTGTGGGAGCACGCGTTAACCGTAAACCTCACCCACTCAGCAAAGCGCTTGATACAGGGCAAACGGTCGAAATCATCACCAGCTCTGGAGCACACCCTAATGCAACTTGGTTAAACTTCGTTGTAACAGGTAAAGCACGTTTAGGTATTCGCAATTACCTGAAGAGCCAACAGCATGAAGAAGCCATGCTGCTCGGTCGACGTTTACTAGACTCAGCACTTGGTGAAACCAAACTGGATGATATTCCAGATGAAAACATTCGCCGTGTACTTCAAGAGCATGAACTAAATACCGTCCTTGAGCTACTAGTCGAAATAGGCTCAGGTAATCTCATGAGTGTGCTTATTGCAAAACGCTTGATGCAAGTTGATGCAGACGACCTAGACGACCTAGCACAAAAAGCAAAAGCGACCATCATAGGTACTGAAGGCATGTTAGTTAATTACTCTAAATGCTGCCGCCCAGTCCCAGGTGATGCAATTACAGCTTATATAAGCCAAGGTAAAGGCCTTACGGTTCACCGCCAAGAATGTAAAAATATTCGTGGTTGGGAAAAAGAGCGCTCAAAATACCTCGTTGTAAAATGGGACGATAACCCAGAGAAAGAATATATTGCTGCCCTTCGTATTGAGATTATTAATCACCAAGGTGCGCTGGCTAAATTAACCAATGTTGTTGCCTCAACCCAAGCCAATATTGTTGAAATAGCGACTGACGAAAAAGAAAGTAATTTATACATGATAGATTTAGGCATCACGGTTAAAAACCGCGTTCATGTTGCTAACATTATGCGCCGCATTCGCGTTATGCCTGATGTGCAAAGAGTCTATCGTAAAAAGTAACAAGGATAATCATGAACAAATCTTTTATTTCTACTGATAATGCGCCTGCAGCTATCGGTACTTACAGCCAAGCAGTTAAAGTAGGCACGGCTGTTTATTTATCAGGTCAAATTCCACTTGTACCAGAAACAATGGAAGTGATCTCTGAAGACTTTACTGAGCAAACTCACCAAGTATTCAAAAACCTAACAGCTGTTTGCCAAGCTGCGGGTGGTCAAATTCAAGACATGGTGAAAGTAAATATCTTTCTAACTGACTTATCTAACTTTGCGATTGTCAACGAAGTAATGAGCCAGTACTTTAAGCAACCATACCCTGCACGCGCCGCAATTGGCGTACGTGCGTTACCAAAAGGTGTGCAAGTTGAGATTGACGGTATCATGGAGCTACCTTCAACAAACTAATCAGCCCTGCCAGCAACACAAAGTTGCTGGCACTTTTTTAGAAAAAGTTATTACTTCCCTCACCCGAAATTCTTGACTCATTAGCAAATCTCTAGCACTCTGTTGTTATAACAAATAAAACCTTTAGCTAATGTAGTCAAAAAGGATCTCCACGTGTTTAAGCTCGCTCACAACGGCAACGTTTTATTAGATGTTCATGAAAACTCGCCTCCTAGTGCTGCGTTTATTATCGAAGCATTAGAAAAGTCACCATTTTGCGAATGCAGAGTGGATCATGAAGCTATCAATAAATTCTTCAAAAGTGACTCTAACGAGCGCATGCTTGTTGTTGCCTCTAAACATGATGCGAGCCTAGTTGTAACCCTAAGCGATGATAAAATGCTTGCTACAGGCGAACTTACTCTTGCTGAAGGCGGCAAAGTTATGACGCTTGATGAAGCTAAAAAGGAGCTTATCAGAGCGGGCGTTGCTCGCGGATACAAACAAGCTTTCTTGGAACAGCTATTACAACAACAGTTTGAGTTACCAGCAGGAGAAGTCGCTAAAGGCGTGCTAGCAAAAGGTCGCTTACCTATCGATGGCCAACCATCAAAACTAGTTTCTCAAGTTGAAACGCTCAAAGATCGCTTAAAAAAACCCAAATTGCGTGAAGATGGTACTGTCGATATGCGTGATTTTGGCAAGCTTGCCAGTGTCGAACCCGGCGTATTACTTATCAAGCAAATCCCTGCGACTCCGGGTAAAGAAGGCTTTACTGTTACCGGTGATGTATTACCAGCCAAGCCTGGTGAAAGTAATACTCTAGTTGCTGGTGAAGGTACCGAAATATCTAAAAATAATCCGCTTGAACTTATTTCAGCCATTGCAGGTGTTCCAGTAGATATCGCGAATGGTATGCGTGTTGATGATATTTTTACCATTGCCGATGTCAACGTAAAAACCGGCCATGTAGATTTTGAAGGTAGCGTCATTGTAACTCATAATGTTGAGCCGGGAATGCGTATTAATGCCAAAGGCGATATAACAGTTATGGGCACTGTAGAGTCTGGTCATTTATCTGCAGCTGGTGATATCACCATAAAACAAGGCGTAATTGGCCACCAACTCGAAGATAAAAAGTTATCATGTAATATCATCAGCCAAGGTGACATTCACTTATCACATGGTCAATACAGCTACCTTGAAGCAAACAATATCCTCATCGACCGACAAGCCAGCCATTGTGTAATGAAAGCCACTAAATTGTTGCAAGTCGGCCAAGAAGATAACCCCCAAGGAAAACTATTTGGCGGTGAAATTTTAGATGCTCAAATAGTTATTGCTGGCGAAATTGGCAATGAATCAGGCGCGAAGATGGTGATTAACTTAGCGGCTTCAGGTGCTGATGTAACAGCACAAACAGACCAATGCTTCAAAGATTTAGCACAAACAGATTCGCAACTTGATACCTTACAAGCGGCTATCGAAAAAGCGGATTTAGTAAAAGATGCAGAAAAGAAAAAAACTCTTCTGGCTAAAATAGGGGCCACACAAATGCACTATTGCGAGCAAGCTGAAATGCTTGAGAAAAAACTATCAAGTTTAGAGCATCATTTGCATGATTTACTTGAAGATGCGCAATTAGTCGTTAACAAAACATTGCACTCAGGGGTAGAAATACATATTTTTGAAAAAGTGCTACGTACAAACCGTAAGTACCCCCCTTGCAAGGTTAAGCTTGAAGAGAACAAGGTTGAGGTGGAGTTTAAAACCAGTTAATAAAAAAGAGGCTTTAAGCCTCTTTTTACTAGGGTCATTAATCTTAACTTAGAGAATTCCTTCCACTTGCTGTTTTAGCTGTTCAGGCCAAACACCAACTTGTACTTGCCCGATATGCTGTTTTTGTAACAGCAACATAGCGAGTCGTGATTGACCAATCCCACCACCAATTGTTTGCGGGAACTGCTTCGCAAGTAGCTGTTTATGCCAATCAAACTCTAAACGAGCTTGGTCGCCTGTAATCGCTAATTGTGTAGCTAAGGCATCAGGGCTTACACGAATGCCCATTGAAGAGATTTCAAAAGCATCTTCTAGCACTGGGTTCCAAACTAAAATATCACCGTTTAAGCCAGCAAATTTACTACAGGTTTGGGTTGACCAATCGTCATAATCCGGTGCTCGTACGTCATGAATTTTGCCATCGGCAAGTGTGCCGCCTATACCAATTAAAAATACCGCACCGTATTCTTGTGCTACCGCTTTTTCACGTTGTTTTGCAGTAAAGTCAGGATACATCTGACGTAACTGTTCACTGTGTACAAAGGTGATTTGCTCTGGCAAAAATGGCGTTAAATCAAACTCGCTTGATACAAAGCGTTCGGTTGCTTTAATAGCCTGATAAAGTGATGTTACGGTTTCTTTTAGCTTGTCTAAGGTGCGCTCAGTACTCTCGCAAATTACTTTTTCCCAATCCCATTGGTCAACATACACCGAGTGAATTGGGCTTAAAGATTCTTCATCTGGGCGAAGCGCCTTCATATGCGTATAGAGCCCCTCACCTACCGAAAAATCGTAATCAGCCAAGGTTTTGCGTTTCCATTTAGCTAAAGAGTGCACTACTTCAAATTGGCTACCCGGAATTGTTTTCACTGCTACCGATACAGCATTTTCAGTACCGCTTAAGTTATCTTGAATACCATCGCCTACTTTTGCCAAGATCGGCGCTTGTACCTCAACTAATCCTAATTGTTGTTCTAATTGGCTTGAAAAAAACTGTTTTACTTTACTAATTTGCTGCTGTTGCTGCAGGTAGTGTGAACTCATAATAATTGGCCTCATTCCCAGTTATTGTTACTTGCTTGATTAGAGAAACCCGCTGCTTGGCCCCTCTTGTTAAAACAATCCTCAACTAAACAAAGATAATTTTCAATAACCCGCAATAAAAAGAACTTAACATTGAAATTTTCATAAAAATAATGCTATAAATTTTACTGATTCAATAATTAACACTAATAAATACCATGGAAAATTATCAAATCGATAATCTCGATAAAAACATCCTTAATGCTTTAATGGAAAATGCGCGAACAGCGTATGCAGAACTTGCTAAACGCTTTGCAGTAAGTGCCGGAACTATTCATGTTCGAGTCGAAAAGATGAAACAAGCGGGAATTATTACAGGCACCCAAGTCAGTATTGATGCCAAACAGCTTGGTTACGATGTTTGCTGTTTTATTGGTATTAACCTCAACAATGCCCGTGATTACCCACAAACGTTACTGCATTTAAAAGAGCTAGAAGAAGTCGTAGAAGCCTATTACACCACGGGTAATTACAGTATATTTATCAAAGTGATGGCACGCTCAATTGATCATCTACAAGATGTGTTAATTAACAAAATACAAGCCATCGAAGCTATTCAATCAACAGAAACGCTGATCTCATTACAAAACCCAATTAGCCGTGCTGTTGTTCCCTAGGGTATAATCAGCGCCAATTAGAATCCGTCAACGAGCACACAACTATGGATACAACTCGCTTTGAGCGTGTTAAGCGCGTGTTAGATCGCCGCCAAACGGACCTAACGGTTTGTTTAGAAGAAGTACATAAGCATCATAATTTATCGGCCATTGCCCGCACAGCTGACGCGACAGGCTGCCATCATGTTCATGCTGTATGGCCAGAGAATCAAAAATGGTTAACTAACAATACTTCAGGTGGTAGTAAAAACTGGCTCGAAACTCACTTGCATCGCAATATCGATGAAGCCGTAGCCATGATGCGTGCGCAAAATCCTGATGTACAAATTTTAGCAACTCACCTCAGCGACGACGCAGTCGACTTTCGTGAAATTGATTACACCAAACCGACAGCTGTTATTGTTGGTCAAGAACGTGATGGTATTTCGCCGCGTGCCCTCGCTCATGCTGATAAAAACATCATCATCCCAATGCAAGGAATGGTGCAATCTCTTAATGTATCTGTTGCAGCGGCACTTATTTTATTTGAAGCACAGCGCCAACGTGAAGAAGCAGGTCTTTATAACCGCGATATGCTTGATGCGAAAGTTAAGCATCGTATTTTGTTTGAAGGCTGTCACCCTATCATTGCTGAACAATGCCGCGAAAAAGAGCTGCCGTACCCTGAGCTGGATGAAAATGGGGAAATTGTTGCTGATGAAACGTTCTGGAACATTTTAAAACACACGCAACCGCTTGAAGCCACTAACGAGTGCAAGTAAACTGAAAAACAGTCTACTAATTAATAATTTGAGTCACCTTTGAGTCATCCTAGCTTAGCGTTATACCCAATTACAGAATTAAAAGGCGTCGGCCCAAAAATGGCCGAGCGCCTTGCTAAGCTAAATATTCATACGGTGCAAGACATGCTGTTTCATTTACCTCACCGCTATGAAGACCGCACCCGTATTCATCCCATCTGCGAGCTGCAACCGCATAGCCATGTTAGTGTTGAAGCCACTATTGAAACCAGCCAAATTACCTTTGGAAAAAGGCGCATGCTGGTTTGCCAAGTAAATGATGGCACGGGCCGTTTAACGCTCAGGTTTTTTAACTTCAGCGCGGCTCAAAAAAATGCCTTAGGTACAGGTAAAATCATTCGTTGCTTTGGTGAGATCCGCCGTGGTCGTGTTGGCTTTGAAATGACACATCCTGAATACAGCTTATCGGATACCCCTTCTGAGCAACCAACTAATACCACGCTTACGCCTGTTTATCCTGTTACCGAAGGGCTAAAACAGTTATCTATTCGTGCGCTTAGCGATCAAGCACTTGCACTATTAACTAAGTACCCTGTCGAAGAGTTGCTGCCAGAACAGTTTCAGCCGACCGGAATGCGTTTAGCCGATGCACTTATGACCTTACATCGCCCACAAAACGATATTGATTTAACTGCCCTTGAACAAGGTATGCACCCTGCCCAGCAACGGCTAGTGTTTGAAGAGCTGCTTGCGCAAAACTTAAGCCTTTTAAAGCTACGCCAAAAAGGGCAAACGGTAAAAGCGGTTGCTTTAAAACCTCATAACCAACTTGAGCAACAGTTTTTAGCTAATTTAGCTTTTAGCCCAACCAACGCGCAAAGTCGTGTGGTGGCAGAAATCAAAGGTGACTTACAACACCCGTTTCCGATGATGCGCCTAGTACAAGGCGATGTCGGCTCTGGTAAAACCTTAGTCGCAGCGCTCAGTGCGCTCAGTGCTATCAGCGAAGGCTATCAAGTAGCGCTAATGGCACCAACAGAGATTTTATCAGAGCAACATGGCATCAACTTTAGCCAATGGTTTAATCAACTCGGTGTTGAAGTTGCCTGGTTAGGTGGCAAAAGTAAAGGTAAAGAGCGAGCAGCGACTTTGGAAAAAATCGCCTCTGGGGAAGCACAAATGATTGTTGGCACCCATGCATTATTCCAAGAACAGGTTGAGTTTAATAATCTCGTTTTAATTATTATTGATGAGCAACACCGCTTTGGTGTTCATCAGCGTTTATCACTGCGTGAAAAAGGCCGCTTTGGTGATTGCTACCCACACCAATTAGTGATGACTGCAACCCCTATCCCGCGAACCTTAGCAATGACAGCCTACGCTGATTTAGAAACCTCAGTGATTGATGAGTTACCACCCGGTAGAACGCCTATTACAACGGTGGCTATTCCTGATGCACGCCGAGACGAAATTATTCAACGTGTGAGAACAGCATGCTCAGAGCAAGGTCGTCAAGTGTATTGGGTTTGCACTCTGATTGATGAATCTGAAGTACTGCAATGCCAAGCCGCCGAGGATAGCGCCGAGCAATTAAAAGCAGCACTGCCAGAGCTAAACGTTGGCTTGGTGCATGGCCGGATGAAAGCCGCCGAAAAGCAAGCCATTATGAGTGAGTTTAAAGCCGGCAATATTCATGTACTGGTTGCCACAACCGTGATTGAAGTGGGTGTTGATGTGCCTAATGCGAGCCTTATTATTATTGAAAACCCTGAACGGTTAGGGCTTGCACAACTTCACCAGCTACGCGGCCGTGTTGGTCGTGGGGCAACGGCATCACACTGTGTTTTACTTTATCATGCGCCATTATCAGCTACAGCGCAAAAACGCTTAGGTGTGCTGCGTGAAAGTAATGATGGCTTTGTGATTGCTGAGCGAGATCTCGAAATCCGTGGCCCAGGTGAAGTACTTGGCACCAAACAAACAGGCTTAGCTGAATTCAAAATCGCCGACCTAAACCGCGATAAACAAACACTCAATCATGTCAGACCCATCGCTTTCAAAATATTGAATGACTACCCAGAACTTACCGATAAATTGATTCAACGCTGGCTTGCAGGCAAATCAAACTACGCACAAGCTTAAAGCTAACTTCAGTATAATTTTGTTGTTCAACAAAAAAAGCCCAGCTAATTAGCTGGGCTCACAAGTAAGGGAGTGTTCACTTAGAATTTGTATTCAATACCAACACCTAGGTAATCTTGGTCAACTTGATTGTCTGTATCAAACGTTGAGTAGAAACCAAATACTTTGGTGTTTTTGTTTAGCTTGTGATCAACACCTGCAGAAATAGCTGTTTTCTTATCGCCTTCATCAAAGTCAATTACTTGGTACTGTACTTTGAATGTGTTGCTATTCATTTGGTAAGCAGCATTTACTAAGTAGCCATCAGCTTCTGCGCTACCATCCACTTTTTCTTGTGTTTGGTACATAGCACCTAGTTTGAAGTCACCTAGTTTACCTTGTACTGTTGCACGAACAATGTCGTAACCTTTTACTTCGCTGTCAGCTGCAACTGATGCATAAAGTTTGCTTTCTTTAAGTTTTGCATCGCCGTAAGTTAACGCTACTGAGTACCCGTTATCAGCATCTACATCATCTTCAGCTACATAAGTTGCTAATACTTTGAAGCCACTGAAGTCTTTAGAAGCATAAGAAATAGTGTCGCCTAAACGGTTTTCACCTTTAAATGCGTTTTTGATATCACCTTCAAGGTCATTGAATAAATCAACTTTACCTTGAGATTGCTTCATTGCTGTATCGTTACGACCGATAACAACTTGACCAAAGCTACCTTTCACACCCACGTATTGATTACGCGCAGTGATGTTATCGTCGTTGTCGCCTTTTGAATCAGCGTCAGATACGTCTACACCAAACTCAAATTTATAAACCGCTTCTAAGCCTTCAGAAATTTTTTCTGAACCTTTTAAGCCAAAACGTGAGTTATTGCTTTTAATTTCAGTGAAAGACCCTTCGCCATCATCTGATGATTGAACAGTCACGTTTGCTTTACCATATACATCTACATCAGCTAGTGCAGAAAAAGATAAACCACCAAATAAAGCTAGGAATAAGCTAGACTTTGCAAATTTCATGTCGTTTCCTCAATAATCGCAACAAAAAACACATGTTGTGTTTCAATGCGCGCAGTGTGACAGTAAAAAATGACAGAAAGATGACAGTTGAAATAAAAGCGTCAATTTAGCTTCATAAAATGTAATTAATTTTGAAATAAAAACGTAACTCACTGTTGTAAAATTAAATTTTTATGAAAGCTAAATTAAATTAATTTTAAGCTTTTATTTGTAGCTCAGTTAATAAAGTGACTAACTTCTCTAACAGAGGGGTTTGCTCGTTGTCTCTGTGGTAAGCAACAAACACATCACGCGATGTATGCGCAACATCTTCAACATGATAAAGCTCACCAGATTTAAGCTGCTCTTCAACTAATAACTGAGGAATAAAGGCACTGCCGCCGCACTTCAAAATTAAATCAAGCGCAATACGGCCCGTACTGGTTCTAAAATATGGAGGGGCGTGGCCGTTAAACTCACGAGCATGCCATAAAGAAAAGGTGGTCCCCCAATCAACATAGACATATTGATTATCGAAAAAGTTTTCACTATTTGCTGTTTCAAAAGCACTCACAGGAATAATAGGTAACTCACAAATTCGCTGTACAACCAGTTCATCTACTTTAGGGGGATCGAACAACACAGCTAAATCTAGAGTACGTTCCAGTAATAAGCGAGTACTCTCTTGTTGTGCTTTGACTTCAGCAACTAACGACACACCCGGCATAGCAGAAACAATATTAGTAATACCAAACTGTAAAAATGCATCCCAAATATTAGGTGTTCCTGCTAAGCTAATTTGCTTATGCATATTATCTGCAAGTGCCACATCAACTTTTGCGCGCTGCATACCCGTAATGATCATTTGTGCATGTGGCAGTAATCGCTCACCAGGCGCCGTTAACTGTATGTTGTTACGTTGGCGAATAAATAAGTTAACGCCTAAACCTTGCTCTAATTGTCGGATCCGAAAACTCACCGCAGACTGTGTAATATATAAATTTTCAGCTGCCTTACCGAAATGGCGCGTACGGACCACTTCAACAAAAGTCTTCAATAAATCGATATCCATTTTTTACCCTTACGATAAAAATAATTTGTTTAATAAAATCTACAACTTGATCCATACTCCAGCAAGAAATTAGGGCATGAGGATAAAGCCATGAGCAATGACATTTCATCACTTCGTCAGGCATTTGCAAGCCAACGTCAATTCTATGATGATCAAAATTTCCCACGCGGTTTTGGTCGTAGTGGTCACTTCACTTTGCTAGAAGCCGACATTCTCGAGCAGCATGGTGTTGTTCTAAAGGGTTTATACAACAAAACCCTAGAACCACAAAATGAATTTCAAACTCAATTTGTACAAGTTGTCACCGGCAATCTTGACGCGACCAATGCAATTGAACGTGCTTGGGTCAAATACCTAAAGCAAACCACTTGCAAAACGAAATTTCATACATTGTTTGGACGTTCCCGTATTGCAAACCCAACAACACAAAGCGTTGAATATTATTCTGAGTCAGACAGCTTATAACGATTTGCTTTTTTAGGCTTTTAAGGTTAAAACTTGTAGTAACTATTGCTTCGCCAAAAAGTTATAACAAGGCAAACCGTGACTAGAAGAATATTAATAATTGAAGATACGCCAACGATTGCGCGAGTGCAAAAGCATATCGCGCAAAAAGTTGGTTATGAAGCCGATATTGCAGGCTCGTTGGCTGAAGCAAAAAAGTTAGTTGAAGAGCACTCTTATTTTTGCTCGGTAGTAGACTTTATTCTACCTGATGCACCAAAAGGCGAAGCAATTCCTTTTACTATCGCCTCTGATATTCCCACAATTGTCATGACGGGAAACCTAGATGAGACAACGCGTAATATTGTCGAAAAGCACCCAATAATTGACTACATTACTAAAGAAAATAAACAAGCTTATCAGTATCTGGAAAAACAACTCGCTCGCTTGCCTCGAAATGAGCAAGTGCAAGTTCTTGTCGTTGATGATTCAGCGGCAACTCGCCACCACATTTGTAACTTATTAACTCGTCACAAATACCAAACCATTGAAGCTGTTGATGGTGTCGACGCTTTAAAAGTACTGGCTGAAAACCCAAAAATATCGGTGATCATTACCGATAACGAAATGCCAAACATGAATGGGGATGAGCTTTGTGTTGAAATTCGTCGTTTATATTCCAATGATGAAAAAGCCATAATCGGCATTTCTGCACTCGATACTCTGCACTTATCAACGCGCTTTTTAAAATCTGGTGCAGACGATTACCTTCGCAAGCCATTTAATAATGAAGAATTCTATTGCCGGCTAAGTCAAAACGTCGACATGCTTGAAAACATTAAAACGATTCGTTTACAGGCAAACACTGATTACCTCACTAAGCTGCCTAATCGCCGCTATTTCTTTGGTGAAGCAAACAGCCACCTCAAAGCTGCAAAACTGGCAGAAAACTCTGTCTCTTTAGCTATGATCGATATTGACCACTTTAAATCAATAAACGATAACTATGGTCATGATGCCGGTGATGAAGTGCTTAAAGGCCTATCGCAATGTATGGCAAAGTATTTTAAAAATAATTTAGTTGGCCGCTTTGGTGGTGAAGAGTTTGCAGTATATTTTGCTGATCAAGACCGACATGAATCGTTACAGCGTTTAGAAAAATTCCGCTTATTTGTTGAAAAGCACAGCCCTGAATTTAGCAAAGACCGTATCAAGTTTACGCTGTCGATTGGTTTTCATAATGGGCCTATTTATAGTTTAGATGAACTAATAAAACAGGCCGATCTAAAGCTTTATCAAGCAAAAGAGTCTGGGCGCAACAAGCTAATAAGCTAAGCCTATACAGGCTTAGTCACTGCCTCTAATTTCGCTTTGCGTTGCTTACGACTTTGGCGGTACGAATCCCAACTGAATAACGCCAAAGCGCTCCAAATACAGGCAAAGGTCACCACACGCTCAGCATCAAATACCTCACCATAAAAAGCCACGGCAAGCATAAACATTAAACTTGGACCAATGTACTGAAAAAAGCCTAATGTGCTGTACTGAAGGCGTTTTGCTGCACCGGTAAAACACAACAGTGGTAAAGTTGTAACCACTCCTGCACTTATCAGTAACACGTTAATATGCCAATCATTTGCAGTTAAATCAGAGCTTGGCGAAGGCGCCATAAACCACCAGTAAATAAGTGCAACAGGTAATAAAATAAGTGCTTCGAGCAATAACCCTGGTAATGATTCAATCGGCAGCTTTTTGCGTAAAAGACCATAAATAGCAAACGAGCCAGCTAGCGAAAAAGCAACCACAGGAAATGATCCAAAGCTCACTAATTGAAGCAGCACACCACAAAGCGCGAGGCCTACAGCAACGCCTTGCCATTTACGCAGCCGCTCACCTAAAAACAACATACCAAGCAACACATTTAGTAGTGGGTTGATGTAATAACCTAAACTAGCATCGAGCATGTGATTATTGTTCACCGCCCAAATAAATAACCCCCAGTTAAAGCCAAGTAAACTTGCTGTTATTACCAACATCAAAAGTAATTTAGGTTGCCCAAGCACAATTCGAATACGCTGCCATTGATGACGAGCTGCAATAATAAGAAGTAAAAATAACACCGACCAAATAACACGGTGCATTAAGATCTCAAAAGCAGAAACCTGCTGAAGAAATTTAAAATAAATGGGTGCAAGACCCCACATAAAAAAGGCTAAACAAGCGAAAATGACACCTTTTCGCTGCTCAATGTTGGTAGGCATAAGTTTGGCTTTATAGTTTAAAAGCGCTATTTTACGCCCCCTAAACAGTGACGCAACCAAAACACGCTAAATAAGCCCATGTATTTACTTCTTAAAAGGGACTGCCATTGTTGCAAAGTAACGCCGTGACATTAAGCTCCTGTGAAACGCTGAATTCTGCATTTTGAGGTAGTTTGGGTATATTGCTAAAGACATCGCTATAAAAAACCACTAAAATGCTCGGCGATGAATACCAATACCGCAATGTCCAACACACCCGTTCGATCACCACAAGCCGTACTCAAACAAGTGTTTGGTTACAAGGACTTTCGTGATGGCCAAGAAGCGATTATAGCCGCAGCGCTAGACGGCCAAGACTCGCTTGTACTTCTACCAACGGGTGGAGGCAAATCATTATGCTATCAAGTACCCGCTTTGATCCTCGATGGTGTTACTGTGGTTATCTCGCCGCTTATATCCTTGATGCAAGACCAAGTTGCCCAACTAAGAGCGCTCGGCGTGCAAGCTGCCTACATCAATAACAGCCTGCCTTTTGAAGAGCAACAAGCTGTCTATCAACAATTACACTACGGCCAAATTAAGCTGTTATATGTTGCACCAGAAAAAGTATTACAACACGAATTTTTAGAGCGCTTGAGTCATCTTAAACTCGCACTTTTTGCTATTGATGAAGCTCACTGTGTGTCGCATTGGGGGCATGACTTTAGGCCGCATTACTGTCGGCTCAACGAGTTAAAGCAACGCTTTATGCACGTGCCCATGATGGCCCTTACAGCAACGGCAGATAAAGCAACTCGTTACGATATTATTGAACAACTTCAGCTTAACCACCCTTACGTGCACACTGGTAGCTTCGATAGACCTAACATTCGTTACACCATAGAAGAAAAATTCAAACCTATGGTACAGCTGCTTCGATATTTAAAAGAGCAGCAAAATCAAAGCGGCATTATTTATTGCACCAGCCGCAAACGGGTTGATGATGTAGCCGAAAAACTTGCTGACGCAGGGTTTAATGCCGCCGCCTACCATGCAGGTATGAGCAATGAACAACGCCAATTTGTGCAATCGGGCTTTGCCCGTGACGATATTCAAATTGTGGTTGCGACCGTTGCCTTTGGCATGGGGATTAATAAACCAAACGTACGTTTTGTGGTGCATTACGATATTCCAAAAAGCATTGAGGCTTACTACCAAGAGACCGGTCGTGCAGGTCGTGATGGTCTGGCTGCAGAAGCGATAATGTATTTTGATCCGGCCGATATTGGTCGCGTACGCCGCTTTTTTGAAGATATTGAAGACGAGCAACGGCGTCGTGTTGAAGAGCAACGCTTTAATGCTATGGCCAGCTTTGCCGAAGCACAAACATGCCGCAGACAAATTTTGCTAAATTACTTTAGTGAATATAAGCGCGAAACCTGTGGTAACTGTGATATTTGCTTAAACCCACCGACTAGCTTTGATGGCACACTTGTCGCACAACAAGCTCTCTCGTGTGTGTATCGTGCAGAACAACGTTTTGGTATTGGCTATATTGTTGAGTTACTGCGCGGCGCAAACACTAGCCGTATTCGTGATAACAATCACCACCAGCTAAGCACCTATGGCATAGGAAAAGAGCATAGTGTGGAGTTCTGGCTAAGTATTTTAAGGCAGCTTATCCATCAAGGGTTATTAAGCCAAGATATTACCCAAGGCTCTTCATTACGCTTAACCGAAGCCGCCCGTGCGGTGCTTAAAAGTGAGTATGCACTGCAACTTGCTGAACCTCGCCTACAAGCTAAGCACGTTTACCAAGATAAACTTGCTCAGTTTAATTACGATAAAAAGCTGTTTGCAAAATTACGTGCCTTACGTAAAGAGTTGGCAGATGCTGATGATGTACCACCTTATGTGGTATTCAATGATAAAACTCTCGCTGAAATGGCGCAGCTCATGCCAACCAATGACAGTGAGTTTTTGAAGGTATCAGGAGTTGGTTTCACTAAGCTCAATAAGTACGGCGAACCGTTTTTAAATACCATTCGCGACTATCTTGCCGCTAATTAGGACTGCTATGACTGAACTAAGCTATGATGCTGAGCATGAAATCATTCTCATAACGTCAAGTGAGCTTCCACACGACGAAGACTTTGAACTTTGGGCAACCCTTTTCTTACACGCTCCAGCAATAACAACCGCCGACTTTGATGCTGGCGCTGATCGTCATCAATTACGCTTTCACTTTACAGATCATAGTTTTAATCTAAACTTTGAACATTACAGTGAAAGTATTTGGATTAATGCTGAAGGCATTGAGGCCAGTGCAGTTTTACCGCAACTTTATCAATATTTAGTCATGCAATTACAATAATAAGCTAGACTTTTTTCTACGCTTAGTATGTAGTAGTTGCACAGGACATACTCAACTAAGGGTGTAAATGGGATTTAAGCAGTCGCACTTTGTTGCTAGGCTAATAACACTATTACCAATCTGCATAGCAGCCAATGTTCATGCAGAGCAGCAATTCACTGACGATAATAATTATTGTCAAAACCAGCGCACGCTTAAATCGCAAGATAATAACTTACGCCGCCAACTCGATGCAGATAATCCACTTCCCGATGCTGCTAATAACCGTAAAATAGTCGCCATTGAACTTGAACAGCTAAACGTCTTTAACACTGAGCTAGAAGAAGAAAATAACTTTTTATTCCGGTTTGCCAATCGCGCTCACATGACGACTGAGCCAGAGGTAATACACAGCGTTTTATTGTTCGAAGAAGGTGATGTTTACAATCCACGTAAATTACTAGAGTCAGAGCGGTTACTGCGTAAACAAGGCTATTTATATGATGCACGTATCAACGCAAAGCTCGATTGTGATGGCAACGTCCATGTAAAAGTAATTACGCGCGATCTGTGGACTTTATTACCAGAAATAAGCTTTAGCCGTAGCGGCGGTGAGAATGAGTCGAGTATTGGCTTTCGCGAGTCAAACTTTTTAGGCTGGGGTAAACGAGTGTCATTTAGCCGCACCCGTGATGCTGATCGCACAGGTTACCTATTTGTGTATGACGATCCACATATATTCTCTAGCCGTTATCAAGGCCGTTTAGAATACTCAGACAATGATGACGGTAAACGTCATTACCTCGATGTCAGCTACCCGTTTTTCTCAATCGATACGCCCTACAGTTACGGTGTTACAAGTTACTCTGATCAACGCCGAGAGTCACTTTACTATCGCGGCGATGTAGTTAGCGAATTTGAGCAAAAGACCATATTAAACCGTGCTTACTTTGGTCACTCATCACAACTTGGCAATAGCTGGACGCAGCGTATCAAACTCGGGGTAGAAAGTCGTAAAGATACTTTCAAGGCCATATCATTAACGAATTTACCTATCGCTGAAGATAGAACGCTGAGTTACCCTTACGTTAGTGGTCAATGGTTTGAAGATCACTACGTTAAGGTAAGAAATTTCGATAGCATCTACCGTACTGAAGATTTAAACCTTGGTTGGAATATCCGCGCTTTACTCGGTTATTCGAGTAAAGATTTTAGCGACGATGCCAGCCGTACTATTTACTCGTTATCTTTATCAAAGGCGCATTACTCTGGAGACAACCAATTGTGGCGCTTTAAAGCAGACCTTGATGGCTACTGGAATGAAGAAACCGATGACGTCGAAAACCTGTTTGCCAGCACGCAGTTACAGTATTACCTCAATACCACACTAAGACAAAGCTGGTATGCCAAAGCCCGCCTACAATATGCAGAAAATCTCACTGCTGATAAGCAACTCACGATTGGTGGGGAGAATGGCCTGCGTGGATACCCGCTTGACTACCAAGTTGGCGACCGCAGCTTTTTAGTGACTTTAGAGAAGCGCTACTACTGGGAATATGACTTACTGCAATTGTTTAAAGTGGGTGGTGCCGCGTTTTATGATATTGGTAGAGCTTGGTATAACAACAAAGATAATGGCGATAACGGTAACGTGCTGCAAAATGTGGGAGTGGGCCTTCGCTTAGCGCCAAGCCGTGCCAATGCCGGTACGGTAATTCACCTAGATATTGCCGCACCAATTAACAAACAAGATGATGATATTGACTCTGTGCAGTGGCTAGTAACGGTTAAAAATACCTTTTAAAGTAGTGTTATTGTTTAGCTAAAAAGCTAAAATCGAAACGTAAAATATTAACTTAGGAACCCTTTTGGACTTCGTCGAATTCTTTAACGAGCAATATCATTTAATCGTGACTGTTATCGCGGTTTTGCTTTACCCGCTGCTTCGTAAAACCACCAAAAAACTGCTGTTAAAAGCAATTAAAGGCAAAGCTGATCCGCATCGTGAATACCGTGCTGAGCTGTTGCTCAATATCATTCTTGCCATTGTCATGCTGTGTTTAGTATTGGTTTTTTGGGGTATAGAGCTACGCGGCTTACTAGTACTTGGCTCATCCATTTTTGCCATGCTAGGTGTCGCGCTTTTTGCAGCCTGGTCGTTACTAAGTAACCTAACCGCCTTCTTGTTGATGTTTATTCAAAACGACTGCCGCGTTGGCTTTTGGGTGAGAGTAATTGACGGTGCAAACTTCTTAGAAGGCCGCATTATCGAAATGGGACTAATGAACGTGGTACTTGAACACGTTGATGGTCACAAAGTGATTTACCCAAACAACATCTTTGTTACCCGCCCTGTGATGGTCCTAAAAAACCCACCTACGGCAACCAAAGCGCCAACCATAAAACGTATTTTAGGTCCAAAAAAGTAACGACTTAAAGTTAACGAGATGCTTGCTAAAGAGGTGTTTTTTTTCTGCTTCCATAGGCGATTAATATAAAACTAAATAAAATGACTAAAGGGTGAAATAACACAATGTGAACAACACTTTGCTCAGTAAAAAAGCCGTGCGTAAGTGAAATAGCAAGCGTGCATAAGCCTGTATAAAATAGAAAAATTTTCATCTTTGATCCTTTAGTCATTCTTACGACAATTAAGTAAGTAAAAAAACTATAAACCTTGTACTTGCTCTAAGGTCAAGTATTAGATGGGGGCAGGCGGATACAAAAAAGCCAAACAGGTAGTTTGGCTTTTTGAATTACAGAATAGGGTATTAGTTATTTAATTCTGCGGTTTTTAACTCGTCTTCAATATCACTTATTTCATCAATAAAGTTTTCGAGCTGTTGTTCAACTAAGCTGTTTGCGTGAGCAAAGTAAGCAAGATGGAACACGGCATCCCCCTCGTTTACCAGCGGCATGGTTTGTTGACCAATGACAATACCGCTGCGCGGCGCTAGTAACTCAAGCTCAGCATCACCAAGAGGGCTGCTAATATAAGCTAGAACCTGCCCTTTCATTACTCGCTCACCGAGTGACACTTGTGCACGAACAATACCGTCAACTTCAGCGCGTACCCAACTCGTCGAGCTTGCAATAATCGGCTCTGGTAGCTTTTTAGCACGCTTGCCACGCACCATTTTTAAATGGCGCATGACATAGTCAACACCTTGCACACCAGCTGCAATGGCTATTGGGTCAAAGCGTAGCGCTTCGCCGGCTTCATAGGTAATAACGGGTATTCCTAAATTGGCCGCTTCACTGCGCAATGAGCCATTACGAAGTGACGCGTCAATCACCGCTGGAGTACCAAACGCTTTTGCCATAGCCGCCGTTGCAGGGTCGCTCAAATTGGCACGAATTTGTGGCAAGTTAGTTCGGTGAATTGCACCTGTGTGCAAATCAATAATATGCGTACAATGCATTGCCACCTGAGTAAAAAATGCATTCGCCATTCGCCCTGCTAACGAGCCTCGTGTTGAGCCCGGAAAACTGCGGTTCATGTCACGGCGGTCTGGTAAATAGCGTGACTTGTGAATAAAGCCAAACACATTCACAATCGGTACCGCAATAATAGTACCGCGCAATTGCTCTGGATCGATTTTAGCAAGCAACTGCCTAACAACCTCAACACCATTGAGCTCATCACCGTGAATTGCAGCACATACCATTAATACAGGCCCTTGCTGCACACCATTGACGACTTCAATTGGAATATTTAACGGCGAGTGGGTGTAAAGCTTGGCAGCTTCAATCGCAAATGTTTTACGTTCGCCAACACCAACCGTATCGCCTAAAATTGAAAACGGTGTATTTTTCTTAACCTTAGCCACGCACTTTTCCTTTTAATAGAGCGCTTATTTTCCTATGGGTAAAGGCTTAACCTTTACCACGCGTTGCAGTTCTTTTTGATGCCGCTGTTTTTTCAATAAACTCAACAATCATGCCTGCAATGTCTTTGCCGGTTGCAACTTCAATACCTTCAAGACCAGGTGATGAGTTAACCTCCATTACCAATGGACCACGTGCAGAGCGAAGTAAATCAACACCCGCTACGTTTAAACCCATCGCTTTAGCAGCTGCAACCGCTGTTCTTCTTTCTTCTGGAGTAATACGAACCAATGTCGCACTACCACCTCGGTGTAAATTAGAGCGGAATTCACCTTCTTGCGCTTGACGCTTCATCGCAGCAATTACTTTATCGCCTAATACAAAACAGCGAATGTCCGCACCGCCCGCTTCTTTGATGTACTCTTGCACCATAATATTGGCTTTTAAGCCCATAAACGCTTCAATTACACTTTCTGCAGCTTTACGTGTTTCAGCTAATACCACACCAATACCTTGGGTACCTTCAAGTAGCTTAATAACCACTGGTGTGCCACCCACCATGCTTAATAAATCTTTTACATCATCAGGTTTACTTGCAAAGCCTGTTACTGGCATACCCACACCTTTACGTGAAAGTAGCTGTAATGAACGTAACTTATCGCGCGAGCGAGTGATCGCCACTGATTCATTGACAGGGAATACCCCCATCATTTCAAACTGACGTAATACCGCACAGCCATAAAAGGTCACTGATGAACCAATACGCGGTACGATAGCGTCAAAATCTTTTAAATTTTCACCGCGGTAATGGATTTCAGGCTGCTCTGAATTGATGTTCATATAACAACGAAGTGCATCAATTACTTTCACTTCGTGACCACGTTGCTCTGCTGCTTCAATTAAGCGACGTGTTGAATATAAATTTTGGTTGCGAGATAAAATACCAAGTTTCATAGTTAAAAACCTTAACTGATAAACTCATACACGTAACAACGTGTGATAAGTCCTTTTCCTATAATAAATGAGATAAAGCCGGATCAACGACTATGCGATTTTCCATTGCTGTACGCCCTAACAACATTCTAAACTTCATTGTTGAACGGTTACTTAAAGTCACCCTTACAGGCCAGCTTTGGGTTCCTGCGACTAATTTTGTTTCAATAAAGTAGCGTAGCTCACGCTGACCGCTTGAACTGGTCACATACTTACGCTCAACTACTTTGGCGCGACACTCTACCGTTGTTTCTACATCGTCTTGTAGAGGATGGGTAGTAAATTTCACCCATGCTTCGCCATTTTCTGAAAATTCCTCAATGTCAAAAGCATGAATACATGAAGTTCTCGCTCCGGTATCAACTTTTGCTTTGATTTTTTCTATTCCCAGTTCAGGCAGGCCAAGCCACTCTCGCCAGCCAACAATAATTTTTGCGCTCATTAATGTGCCCTCTATAAAAAAGTGTCTTATACGCTACAGAGCTAGAAACACCAACGAAATATATTTATCCCCTCGATAAATCGATTTAATTGACGTAGGCTAAACTATAATCAACTATATCCCACTATTTGTAAAACGAGAGTTCAATATGATCAATGGGTTACTTCATGTCTTAATTTTAGACGAACAAGGCGGCGCACGTGCTATTGAAAATAGTACTGAGCTGCAAAATTGGCAACCCGAACACGGAAAACTTTGGGTGCACATGGACTACAGTCAAGCTGAAGCCGTTGAATGGCTTGAGCAAAGTAATTTATTAACTGATTACGAACTTGAGTCGCTGATTGCCGATGAAACACGCCCGCGTTTAAGTAAAGTCACTAATGGTAATATGCTGTTTTTACGTGGAGTTAACTTAAACCCAGCGCAAAGTCCAGAAGACATGGTCTCGCTACGCTTGTTTATTAACGAAAACATTGTGGTCACAACACGTAAGCGCCGTTTATTATCGGTGCAAGATATTGTTGAATCGTTCGATGGCAGCAATGGTCCTTGCACAATTTCTGAGTTAGTGTGCCAATTAGCGCAAAACCTAACCTCGCGTATGCAAGCTGTTATCGACAGTTTAGATGACACACTCGATGGATTTGAAGATGAAATTGATGAACCAAACAAAGGCTTTGATCATCAATCATTAGCACAAATTCGCCGCCAGACAATCGCGTTAAAACGTTATCTACGGCCACAAAAAGAAGCACTTATTACTTTGTTAAACAACAAGTATAAGTGGTTAGATGAAGACGATAAGGCACGCTTAAACGAAACAACTAATATGTTGATCCGTTATTTAGAAGAGCTAGATAGCTCAATTGAACGCGCGCAAATTATTCAACAAGCAATTACTAGCCAAGTATCTGAGCAACTAAATCAGCGCATGTATGTGATGTCGGTGGTTGCTGCATTGTTTTTACCACTTGGCTTCTTAACAGGCTTATTAGGTGTAAACGTAGGCGGTATTCCGGGCACTGAAAGCCCTTACGCATTTAGCTTGTTTATTATTTTCTTGGTGGTGCTAACCGTTGGGATTGGCATTTACTTTAAAAATAAAAAATGGCTATAGCTCGACAACCTTTTTAATTAAATCAAGGCGGACGGCATGTTCGCCTTTTTTTGTTGCCAAAATCAGGTGCTCGCCACCGGAGTTGAGTATCTTCAAGGTCTTTGCCTTACCTTCTAACTGCTCACCAGATTCTAAGGTAATGCGTAATAAAGAGTTATGCATGCACCATAATTCATATTTATCGTAGTCGCCACAGGCGATAGGTTGATAAGTCATTGGCTTTTTGAGACTGCTGAAGGAATAAATCGAGCTTAGAAGATATTAAAGTGAAGAGCAAATGGCGCTCTCGGCAGGGATCGAACCTGCAACTTAGCCTCCGGAGGGCCACGTGATATCCATTTCACCACGAGAGCACATTTGTCGTTATCAATACTGACTCGCGATATCAGCATGACAACCCGGCAATGATAATGGCATCTTGCGCTAAATGCTAGCATCAAGGCCTTTATATGCACACAAATTCAGCAATTTGCATTAAAACACTTCACTTTCGTGCAGAACCAAGGTATTAACGTATACTTAATAAAATTAATAACAAGGTGGCAGTATTGCCATGTAAGGGGAATTTGATCATGAGTTTAATGTCTACAGAGCAAGTCGCGGAATTTTTGGGTGTAAAAGTTGAACGCGTAAAGCGCCTTGCTCGCGAACATTTACTGATCTCGAAATCACAAGATGACAAAGGGGAGCCTTTGTTTGAACAAGAAGATGTAAAAAAATATAAAGAACTTGCTGAGCGAATTGGCGGTCTTTAATTTTTAGCTTTTTCTATGAAGTGGTTAAGCTGTGTTAGCAGTGGCGCCACTTTATCCATCGCACCACGTTGTTCATACCAACAAATACATAAAAGTAAAAACAGCGCATGAAATGCCGCGAGCTTTTCAACTGATAAGTAAAACTCGTGATGTTCGCACACTAACGCTTGGTAATGTTTAAGTAACGCCAGTTGCTGCTCATCATTTAACGCAAAGCTCACCACCAGCGCAGCTAAGTCAAAGTAAACATCGTTGCTTTTGGCATATTCAAAGTCGATTAAAAACATACCCGTCTCATTCACAATGATATTTTCTTTCACTAAATCATTATGACAAAAGCCCATGTCTTTAGGTGCACTATCAATATAAGCCAGTGACTGCTTAATTAGCTCTGTGTGTTGCTGGTATCGCGCTGTTTGCTGGTAGTAGTTAATTTCATAAGCAATATTCATCGGCTCAGTTAGCACAGGGTAACGGTGTAAATTAACTAAGTCGGGCAATAAGCTACTACAAAATTCACCGCTGGCAATACTACCTGCCACGTATTCGAAAATAGCCGTGTCGGTTGCTTGTTCTAACCAAAGTGGGGCTGGGCAGCAGCTTTGCTTTGCAAAATGCGCTTGCGCTGCAAGACCAATCGCCGGCCAGTGGTCGCGATAGTGCTTAACCAAAAAATCTTGGCTTGCTGTTTTTACTAGGTAGTTATCATTGCTTAACCCCTCAACCAGTGGACTGATTGAGGTGATAACTAAACGTGAGTTGAAGCGCGTAAAAAGCGCGTGAATTTGTTGCTCAGTTTTCATCTATAGCTGTGCAAGCGGCTTAGCCTGATGCTGCTCGTATTCTTCATACCAAGTTTTAAAGCCCCATGCGGCCATAATGGTGTAAAACACGAAAAGTACTAAGGTTGGGTAATACCCTTTTTCAAAGTACAGATACATAGATGCTGCATCAATTACAATCCAGTATAACCAGTTTTCCAGCACCTTCTTGGCAACAAGGTAGGTTGTCACCACCGCAAAACAGGTGGTAAAGCTGTCTAGATAAGCAAAATCAGCGTGAGTGTAATTGGTCATCACAAAACCAATGGCAACTGAGGCCAGTGAGGTGGCAAGCAAAATCACCGCATGGCGCTTTAACGACCATGAAATAATGGGCAGATGATCTTTATTGTCCATGCCCCTGCGCCAAACGACCCAACCATATACCGCCATATACATGTAGTAAAAATTCAGGAGCGACTCCATCAACAGTGCGCCATTCCAGTACATTACGGTATAAATAAAGGTGCTTACAAACGCGGCAGGCCAACACCATAAGCTTTCTTTAATCGCTAACAGCAAATACGCCACCGATAAAGCAACGGCAATATATTCCCAATGCGACATGGCAGTAAAGCCTGAGAAGGTTTCGTTTAAAAATTCCATAACACGCGCTACTGTAGGCTTTAGTCTTCGCTAGGCGACAAGTCACCATGTAAGAATTTACAGACGAAAATAGCTTTACCAAACTCTTCATAAGAACGTTTGATTTCAGTATTAAGTACAGACATCACTAAATCATAGTCACCAAAAATCTGAGTAGATAGGGTGTTGGTGATCACTTTAAGCCCTTCATAACTGTTTACACGGTCAATAAAACCTTTGATAAACGGAATGTAGTCTTGATGTAGTGGGTACTTACTGATCTCTACTGAAAGTTTCATTATGAGTTACCGAGTCTTTAAAAAGTATTGCATTGTAACCCGCTTGTACTAACAAGTCATGGCTATGGTTATTTTTTAGTGTAAAATCAGCCCCGATAAACATTGAGGATTCATTATGGCACGCCGCATCACTTACAAATTTAAAAACCAGCCTCGCGAAATCAATTTTGCAAAAGATAAATACCGCGATATGTACCATGCGATCGCAGCGGCTGAAGGCATTGATTTAACTAATTACTTAAAGATGGAACAGCAAGTCGAAATGACTTCAAAAGGCTCTGCAGCAGTACGTAACTTTCGTGACCAAGAATTCGCACGAATGGGTTTCAGTGACGTGTATTTTATTAAAGAGTAACAAAGTTACTCTTGATACTCGTAGCTGACTCGTGGGGTGATATTACAGAGTAATTCGTAAGGTATGGTTGTTGCGCACTGGGCAATCTCTTCAACGGGAAGCTCTGGCCCCCACATGATCACCTCATCACCCACTTTTATGTTGTCGCGGTTATCACCAATATCCACCGTGATCATATCCATCGCCACACTACCAACAATACCATAGCGTTGTGATTTGATAACCACAGGCGTGCCCTGCTCGGCATGGCGTGGATAACCATCCCCATAGCCCATCGCAACCACCGCAAGCTTAGTCGGTTTATCGCTATGCCAGCGTCCGCCATAGCCAACACACTGATCGGCATCAACATCGCGTATCGCGATAACTCGCGTTGTTAAACGCATAACAGGCTCTAATCCGTGCTGTTGCCCTACACCATTAAGCATCGGTGATACGCCATAAAGCATCAAGCCAGGGCGTATCCACTCACCATGGCCTTTTGGCCAAGCAATAATGCCAGCAGAATTTGCAAGGCAATGCTGTTCGTTTTTGCCATCTGCCAATGAATTAAATAAGGCAATTTGCTGAGCGGTTTTTTCATCATTGATGTCATCGGCGCACGAGAAATGCGTCATTAACTTAATGTCATCACGGGCATTTGGGCTTGCTTTTAAGCGACTGTAGAAAGACTCAAATTGCGATGGCGCAATACCCAATCGATGCATCCCCGTATTCACCTTTAACCAGCATGCAATTGGTGCATCAAGGCTTGTGTTTTCAAGCGTTGCGAGCTGATTTTCATCATGAATAATGGTTTGAAAGTTATTGGCAAGCAAGATAGGTAAATCATCTTTATGAAAAAAACCTTCAAGCAATACAATCGGTTTTGTCAGTCCACCTGCACGTAGCGCTAACGCTTCGTCTATTCGCGCAACCGCAAATGCGTCGGCATCATTTAAGTATTGAGCAATTTTAACTAAGCCATGACCATAAGCATTGGCTTTAAGCACCGCCATTACTTTGCAACCAGGCGCAAAGCGCTTCACTTGCGCTAAATTATGAGCAAGTGCTTGTAGGTTGATTTCGGCAATGGCTAAGCGCATTAGTATTCGTCGTCCATGGCTGGACCCGCGTAGTTATCAAAACGCGAGAATTGACCTTGGAAGGTTAAACGTACTTTACCGATTGGGCCGTTACGTTGCTTACCTATGATGATTTCGGCCACGCCTTTTTCTGCACTGTCTTCGTTATACACTTCATCACGGTAAATAAACATGATTAAGTCGGCATCCTGCTCGATTGAGCCTGATTCACGTAAGTCGGAGTTGATTGGGCGTTTATCGGCACGTTGCTCTAGGGTACGGTTAAGCTGCGATAGTGCAATAACCGGACACTGCAGTTCTTTTGCCAGTGCTTTTAATGAACGAGAGATTTCAGCGATCTCTAAAGTACGGTTATCCGACAAGCTTGGCACACGCATTAGCTGCAAGTAATCGACCATGATCATACTAATACCGCCATGGTCGCGGGCAATACGACGTGCACGCGAACGCACATCTGTTGGTGTTAGGCCTGATGCATCATCGACATACATTTTACCTTTTTCCATCAACAAGCCCATGGTTGACGACAGACGCGCCCAATCGTCATCATCTAGCTGACCGGTACGCACCTTAGTTTGGTTAATACGACCTAGCGATGCCAGCATCCTCATCATGATTTGCTCTGAAGGCATCTCTAATGAGTAAATAAGTACAGGCTTGTCTTGCGTCATGGCGGCGTGTTCGGCTAAGTTCATCGCAAAGGTTGTTTTACCCATCGATGGACGTGCCGCCACAATAATAAGGTCAGAAGGCTGCATACCCGCCGTCATTTTATCCAGATCGGTATAGCCGGTACTTACACCTGTCACACCATCTTGTGGCGACTGATAAAGCTCTTCAATCTTATCAACGGTTTTTTCTAAGATACTGTGTAAGTTTTGTGGGCCTTCAGTGCTTTTACTACGCTGCTCAGCAATTTTGAATACTTTACTTTCAGCAAAATCGAGCAGGTCATGACTAGTACGCCCCTCGGGGCTAAAGCCAGCTTCTGCAATTTCGTTTGCAACACCAATCATTTCACGAATAACAGCACGCTCTCGTACGATATTCGCGTAAGCATCAATGTTCGCCGCACTTGGCGTGTTCTTGGCAATTTCAGCAAGGTAGGCAAAACCACCAACACTACTTAACTGATTGTTTTTCTCTAAGCTCTCAGAAATAGTGATCAAATCGATTGGATCACCCCCTTCAGCAAGATTCACCATTGCTTCAAAAATGAGCTTATGGGTGCGGGTATAAAAATCCTGCGCAACCACTAACTCAGCAACACGGTCAAACGCTTGATTATCAAGCATTAAACCACCTAAAACAGATTGCTCAGCTTCAATTGAATGGGGAGGGACTTTTAACGTATCGACTTGCTTATCTGGTTTGGCCATAACATCACAAAACTAAAATTGAATGGCTCTATTCTATCTACTTGCTAAGGCTCTGCAAATAGTTAATACCAATCGACTTAAATATTTGGTCATTCTAGCGTGCTAAATAAAGCGCTAACTGCGTTAGAAATGTCTAAAGTAGAGTAACTACATGTCAAAATTTCTGCCTTGTTATCACTTCATTTATCTGTCGCTATTTAAGACCAACAACTTAACACGATTGGTATGAGCGGGAAGTCTTCCCGCTTTATTGTAATTGAGTGAAATATTGTAATTGAGTGAACTGTAATCTTTATTTCTGTTTACGAAGTTCAATGCGTCCGCTAATCGTATCCATTTCTATATCAGCATCCCCACCGTTAATACTAAATTCTAAGTCGCTAGATGGGCCGTATTTCGCCTTCGTTGCTCTGTCATCACTAAGCTCATTAACGATTTTACCGTTAGCGTGAGCTTCAATCTCAAACGTTGCCGATACATCAGCTGGGAAATAAAATTCTGCATCACCACTGACTGATTCAAAACGAATATTGGCATCTGCTAGCAGCTTGTTGATGTGAACCTCAGCTTCACCATTTACGGTATTAATGCGCAGCTTTTTAATTGCATCAAAAGCAAAGTCGATATCACCGTTTACGTTTTCAAGACGCACATCTTGTGCTTTGGTTTTTGACTTAATGTCGCCATTCACCGCAGTAAAGCGTAAAGCACCTTGTGAGTTTTTATCGTTAATTTCACCATTAACGGTTTCAAAGCGAATATCACCGCTTAAATCATGAGCATTCACATCACCATTAACCGTTTCAAAGCTCATGTTGCCGCGAATATCTTGCACTGTGATATCACCGTTGACGGTATCAATCTCTGCGCCCGCTTCAAGCTCTTTAGCACTAACTGTGACATTCACCCCAGCAAATTCAAGCTCACTGCTTTTTGGCATGTAAATGGTTAAACGAGAACCGTCACCACTATTCCAGCCACCTAAGTTACGCGGCATTTTTACGATAAATTCAACACGGCTGCCTTCAACCTCTAAACGATAGCCTTGTGCTTTATCGTCAAGCTCACCTTCGATTTTAAGTTGTGGTTTATCCCACCCTTCAATGCGTACATCACCACGTTGGTTTTCAATAAAAATGCGTTTATTTGCAGGTACATCAATTTGTTCATTAATGGTTTGTCCTGCCATTGCCATCAGTGGCAGTAATCCTAAAGTTAAGGCTAGTAATTTCATAATTGTCACTCCTAAATCGTTTGCCACTTCGGTGCATGCACCTTGTTAATTAAGTCCAGTTGTTGCTGATAAACCTGCGACAGCATTTGTAATAAAGCTGGGTTTTCAGGTTCATTCTCAAGTGCTTGCTTAATGGCACTTTCGGCTTCTTCTAACTCTTTTAGTTGTTGCTGCCAGTTATCGGTTAATGCAGGTTGATTTTGATACTGCACCAACAAACCTTGCTTTTGCTTAGTAAAATAATCGCTCATTGCCATCATGCTATTTGGCTCACCTTGGCCAACAAAAAGCTGTACGGTCAATAGTGCGGCAATACAACAAGCGGCAACTGCAGCGAGTTTATTCCAGCCATGGTTTGGCTTCTCAGTTTGCTCTGGTTGCCCTGTTGCAATTGCTCGCTCAACACCGGGCCAGAGATCTTTGTCTGGGCTAATATCTTGCTTATGGTTAAGCGAGTCATTTAAAAATTGTTCAAATTCTGGCTTACTCATTTTCATACCACTCTTTTAATAACTGCCTTGCACGGTGAAATTGCGATTTACTTGAACCGACCGCCATATCAAGCATGCTTGCTATCTCTTCATGGCGATAACCTTCAATTGCATGGAGTACAAACACCATACGTGCTCGCTCAGGTAGTCTCAGTACTAATTTGTCAAGGCCGTTAAAGCCGTCGCAATCTGCTGCGCTTTGCTCATCCATACCGCTTTGTTCAAAACTCACTACTTTTTGAAACCAGCTTTTATGTTTGCGAATGTAGCTAATCGCAATATTGCTAGTAACACTGTGTAACCAAGTCGAAAATTGTGAGCGTCCATCAAAGTTCGCGATTTTGTGCCACAACTGTACAAACACTTCTTGTGTTGCATCTTCGGCGTGCTCTTTGTCTGCAAGTAATCGCAAACATAGGCTATAAACCCGCTTCACATGCAACTCATAAAGTGTTGCATAGGCTGCTTGATCACCGCTTTTTACGCGCTCTATCAAGGCATGCTCACTTTGCTGGGCGAACGCTTGTTCTGCATCTATCAACATCCTGGATGTTGTCCTTTATGATTATTGTTGTGAATTTAGTGTATTAGACGTAAGGAGGGATTCAAAAGGTTTAAATGAAATTAAATTTTTTTGTGTAAGCTACAAATAATTGAGCTTACACAATTTTATTTGGGGATTTGCGTTATTCGGCAGGTGATGCTTCGCTTTCTTCTTCAGTTGTTTCTGCGGTTTTGTAGCTCCAACCTAAAAATACGATACGTGCCGAAGAAGCAGGCGTGCCGCCATTTTGTACTTGTAATAAACCCGCATCATAGTGAGCACCACTGCCCCCTGTTGCGGTAATTGTAGAGCCACGTACACTACCAAACAGCTCACCACTTCCCGATAGCTTCACCGTTGTCAAAGGGGCATAAATAGCCGCATATAAATTCGCAGCACCGCTAAATTGCACGCCATTTACACCATTAAATGATGAGTAGAATGATAACGACGGATGACCACTAGTAGTTAATCCTTCTTGCTCAGTAATAACTTTTGCGCCTGCGCCAATATTGACTTTTCCGGTTAATAACACAGTTAAACTACTGTCTTTTTTAATAGTCAGTGTTGTGCTCCCCGCCATCGAAAAGTCACCATCAATCAGTAAAATAACATCACCACCAGAAACTTCCATTTTGCCGTCACTGGTCATTTTGAGTCTATCAAGAGCAAAAATATACTCTTTGCTATTGCTACCATTAGCTTGGTTTTGCGCTTTAGAATTAAACAAGAAAACATCAGCAAGGCTTGGCATAATAACTTGGCTACCACCGCTACTAAAATAGCCCTTTTCAGTATTAAGCTTAAATTGTTGCGTAGGACCTACAGAAATAGAGCTGTAACTGCTTACTTGATCTGTGATGCCTGTCATTTTCTCTGGCAAAATTAACGGGTCGCAACTGGTATCTGGGTTTGTAGGGTCATAATCAGGTGCAGCTGGATCGGCTACAGTTACCGGTTCAACATTCGGGTTCACGTTAAATTTACGATCACTATAATGCACACCATCTTGCTGGTTATTGCTGGTATCTTTAAAATCGCCTGAACCGCCATACATAATATCCAACGCTTCGCCTTGGCTATTCGTGATGAATGTTGACCACTGCATTTTTGCATCACCATTGGCTCGCACAACCCCCGAAACAGTCCCGCCACGATGGGTATAATAACCACGGGTATAGACATTACCGTCTACACGTAAACCACTGCCAGGAGAGATATAAACACCGGAGTTCGAATGGATATTACCAATAATTGGTGATGAGCCATTTAAGTAAATAACTCCGGTCGCTTTTACATCGCCCTTTATCGGTGAATGACCCGATAGCACTACATCTGAATCGCCAGCAATGGTTGAAACATCACCATCATTCGACTTTGTTTCTTCGTAGCTGCCTTTACTCGAATCATAGCTGTCGATACTACCACTGCCCGATAAATCGACTCCCTTACAGCCCACCATCGCATTAGTGAAAACAGAACTACCTTTCGCGCCTTGTACTGCAAAACGGGCGACTAAGTTACTTTGCGCGTCACCATCAAATCGTTGCCCCAAGCTTGCAATTTCAAGCTCACCAGCAGCGTTTTGACTTAAACTGGCATTAAAAATGGCATCATCAGCAATAACACCAGAGCCCGATGCGTTACTGGTTTTACTGATCAAATCTTCAACCGCTAATACACCTTCATCATTCAAGGTTTGTTGCAGTAACTTAGCTTGTTCAAACACACCTTTTTCAGCCATTAAGCGGCTGTTTAATTTCTTTTGAAAGTTGCCACTTAAACGTTCTTGAACAACGTTTTCACGTAGCGAACTAAGCACCACTATGCTAGCCATACTGGTCAAGATCAACACTGTAATTAGGGTAAAACCATTTTGCTTGTTATACACTGCCAGCTCCGTATGCTTTGACTAATATTGCATTAGTTAAGGCAATATCAATGTTAATACCATTACCGAACTGAGCTGGTAAATCATTTGGCTTTACAGTAACGGTTACAAGCTCACCGGCGATATCAAATGACAAAGCTTCGATTCCTGTCAGTAATCGCTCTGAGGCAGCGCCATCGAGTGAACACATTAAGTTGCTACCATTTAAGCTATATACTTCAACCACCTGCGTAGTTGTTGCAGAGCCATCACAGGCAATGACACCACTTGGCTGAGTAATAGTAATTGTGCTTTTATCTGCACTGATGGTGGGTGTTAGTTGTGTTTGCTTTATGCTGCGGTTGAATACTTTACTGGTATAGCGAATCACTTCTTGAGCGTTTTCAAGCTCTTTACTCACCTCAATGGTGCTTTTAATCGCCGAGTAAGACAAGCTCACTCCCGCTAATAAAAAAGCGCCAGCTGCCAATGCCACCATCAGTTCAACTAAGGTAAAACCCTGAACGCGTTTATTCATGAGCACACCGCCGTTAAATCAGGAAAACTGGCATTTAGACTAATTTGATTTTCTGCATTGTCTGTCATGCGTTTATCAACCCAAGCTACATTAATTTGCATGTCATCACTGTAAGTAGCTGGGATCGTCAGCTGATAATCACTCACTTGTGGCGCGAGCGAAGCTCTAAATGTCGCGTCTTGAAAAAGTGCGGTATTAGTTTTTTGAATTTCACAAATGCGTGGCCACAAACGCTCAATGGTGTTTTGCCCTTGAATAAGTGACACAGTGTAATCAAAACTATTGGTTGCATATTGCAGCGATTTTAGCTGCGCTGCCGCCAAGCCTAATAATGCGATGCCAGCGATCACCACTGAAATCATCACTTCTAATAATGAAAAGCCTGCCTGCTTATTCATGCACATCCTCGCTGTGAATTTTCTACTAACCAGTTTTGGCCACTTTTAAGCACACACATCACGTAATCAGTGGTATTTGTATGCTCATCTTTCACTAAAATTTCAGCTTGTTTATCAACTTCGCCACTGGCACTAATGGCCAATGCGACTAAATTGACGGCAACGCCGCTTTTTGTGACCGAAAATTCTTTTAAAACCGTGTCTACGCCCCCCTCGTTGAGGGTCACTTGCCAACTATTATTACTAACAACTAGGTTAATAGGTTTGTCGCGTTTGACCGCTTCACTGCGTGCAAATTTATAAGCACTATTTAATTGATTTGCAGTAGTTACGACGCGATCTTGCAAAATTTGCTGACTAAAAGACGGGAAAGCAAGGGCTGCCATAATGCCAATAACACTCAGCACAACCATTAACTCAATTAAGGTAAACCCTGCAATTCGACGCAATTGTGTTACTCCCAGCAATCACTAAATGAAGCGCTATAACTACCATCATGTTTAACGGTTAAGTCACCACAGCGATCACTCGCTTGCGCCGAACCCGATTTAGGAGCGGCTTTTAAACTGTAGCCACGATTTTTAAAATCGCTTACAGCACCTGATACTTTATCTGTTGCTGTGTAAGTAAGGTTGTAATAGTCAGTATTTTGAGTTGCAAATGCATTGGGGTAGCCGCCATTTCGTGAATAAATTCGTTCAAGACTGGCGCTGTATTGCAGTAACTCTTGTTGAATATCTGCACGGCGACTACGTTGCATGTGCTCAGTGTAAGCTGGCAGTGCTACGCTATACAGAATCCCTAAAATAGCGATCACGATAAGAATTTCAACTAGTGTAAAGCCTGTTTGTTTGCCCATTCCATGTGATACTAATGCACTTCTCAACCTTAACCCCTTAATACTTTTTAACCAGCACAATATAAATGACAGCGTTGTCAGTGTCAATTTTAACCAATTCACTTTTACTCATTCGATTATACTAATAAGAACAAAGAAATTAAGAAAAGAGAACGTATGTTATTAAAATAGGTAATAATATAAGATTAGTATTTGTATGTTTAAAATATAGAAACCAATACTATTGGATGACAACTGAAGAAGCAATAGCGGTACAAAATGCTACAATTTATAAATTTCAGGCACAAAAAAGCCGCACCTAAGTGCGGCTTTTTTTACTTAATATTGCTATTAAGCTTCAGCGATAACGATTACTTTGATAGTAGCCGATACGTCTGAGTGTACTGCGATTGCTACGTCAAATTCGCCAGTCTCACGGATAGTACCTAGAGGTAAACGAACTTCTGATTTAGCAACTTCAACGCCAACAGCTGAAATAGCTTCAGCGATGTCGCGAGTACCGATAGAACCGAATAACTTGCCTTCGTCACCAGCTTTAGAAACTAGTGTAACTTCAGCTAATGCTTCTAACTTGTCAGCGCGAGCTTGAGCAGCAGCTAGATCTTCAGCGATCTTAGCTTCTAAATCAGCACGACGTGCTTCGAAAGTTTCGATGTTAGCTTTAGTTGCAGGAACTGCCTTACCTTGTGGGAAAAGGAAGTTACGTGCGAAGCCAGATTTAACTACAACCTGGTCACCTAGGCCACCTAGGTTTGCGATCTTGTCTAGTAGAATAACTTGCATGTCTCTACACCTTTTAAAAACTGTTAATCCGCTGCTTACTTATGTAAGTCAGTGTATGGAAGAAGGGCTAAGTAGCGAGCACGCTTGATAGCAGTTGCTAGCTGACGCTGATATTTAGCGCTAGTACCTGTGATACGGCTAGGTACGATTTTGCCACTTTCTGTAACATAGTTTCTAAGAGTAGCTAGATCTTTATAATCGATTTGTTGTACGCCTTCCGCTTTGAAGCGGCAGAACTTACGACGTCTGAAATAACGTGCCATGAGTAAAATTCCTCAAAAAATTCTTTCTATATGTTGAGCATGCAAGACCAATTGGCTTAAGCCGTTTCGGCCTTCGTGACGGTTTAAAAACCCCGTCACTTGCACTTGTTGCCCAACGTGCAATTGTTGAGTTTGTTGTTGCATTGGCGTGCCGCTGGCAACAACTTGAAGCCTGACATAACTATTACGGTTAAGGTCTGCTTCAACTTGCATCGATTTATGTTCAAGAACAAAAATACAATGCGGTATACCAGCAGGGCTTTGACTATATTTAGGTGTTTTACAAACAACCCCAGATAGTGTCAGCTGATTCATATAAGGATTAAGCGGTTGGCTCATCTTTTTGTCTCAACTGCAAGCGCCATGCTTGAACTCAAAACGATTAAGCAGCTGGTGCTTCTTTCTTCTCTTCTTTCGCAAGAGGAGATGCTTCAGTTACAGCGTCTTTAGTACGCATAACTAAGTTACGAAGCACTGCATCGTTGTAGCGGAAAGTAGTTTCTAGCTCGCTGATTACTTCAGTAGGTGCTTCAACGTTCATAAGAACATAATGAGCTTTGTGAAGCTTGTCGATTGGGTAAGCCAATTGACGACGGCCCCAGTCTTCAAGACGGTGGATAGTACCACCAGCTTCAGTGATAGAACCAGTATAACGTTCGATCATACCAGGTACTTGCTCACTCTGATCAGGGTGAACCATGAATACGATTTCGTAATGACGCATGGATATTCCTTACGGTTAATAGAGCCTTCTACCGTTTCGGCCAGTCGGTTTAAGGCAAGGAATTAAATTTAATAAGCCGAAATGAGCGCGCATTTTACGCTTAGATTGATAATTAAGCAAGATAAAACAGCAAGCCAAGCTAGATTATTGTGCTCTAATAATAATTTCTAAGCGCTAAAAACAAAAAACCCAGCCGAGGCTGGGTTTTTGAATTCTGAAAACTAAAATTACTTGATTTTAGCTTCTTTGAAAATCACGTGTTTACGAGCTTTAGGATCGTATTTTTTGATTTCCATTTTTTCAGGCATGTTACGCTTGTTCTTGTCGGTAGTGTAGAAAAAACCAGTACCAGCAGTTGAAACTAAACGGATCTTATCGCGCATGATTCAGTTCCTTAAACTTTTTCGCCACGAGCACGGATTTCTGTAAGAACCGCGTCGATGCCTTTTTTATCGATAATACGCATACCTTTAGTAGTAGTGCGTAGTGTTACAAAACGTTTTTCACTTTCAACCCAAAAACGGTGAGTTTGTAGGTTAGGTAGGAAACGACGTTTAGTCGCGTTTCTCGCGTGTGAACGGTGATTACCAACCGCTGGACGCTTACCTGTAACTTGACATACTTTAGACATGTCTATATATCTCCAATAACTTCGCTCGAGCTTAATTTTCCCTTAGGCCAGTATTTGTGCCCCGGGATAAATCGAAGGGCGCTCTTTATACAGCTTATACAGGCAAAGATCAAGTAACAGATCTTATCCAATCAGCTCATGTGTAAATTTGATAGCGGCTAATTATAAAGATCGAATGCCCTTAGGGAAAGTAAAAACTGCATTTAAATTAAACTAATTTCTAAAATCGCCCTAAACTGCTCATTTTTAACACACTCTCTAATACAGTTGGCTCTATATAAGCCCTCTTTCGGCAAACGAAACACAATTTTCACCACCCACTATGATGTGATCCAGCACATTTATATCGACTAAGGCTAAAGCTTGCTGCAATTTAGTGGTGATCAATTTATCGGCCTGACTAGGCTCAGCCACCCCACTTGGGTGGTTATGAGCAAGTATTAATGCCGCCGCATTATTACGCAGCGCTGCTTTAACCACTTCACGGGGGTACACAGACGCGGCATTAATAGTGCCGTAAAAAAGTACTTCGTCTTTAATCAACTGGTTTTGACTATCTAAGTACAGCACCATAAATACTTCCTGCTGTAAGCCACGTAACTGAATAGTTAAATAGTCATACACGGCTTGTGGCGAAGTAAATAACGCCTCGCGCTTACATTGCTCAAGCATATAGCGCCGGCTTAATTCAAGCACTGCTTGAAGCTGCACATACTTAGCAGCCCCTAAACCCTTTTGAGCGCAAAACTCTTGTTCAGATGCATTAAATAAGTCATGCAGCGTACTATTAATATCGAGCAGATGCTCAGCCAGTTCAATGGCATTCATGCCCGGCACACCGGTTCGTAAGAATATTGCTAATAACTCTGCATCTGAGAGTGCTTTGGCACCTTGGGCAAGTAACTTCTCCCGCGGCCTTGCTGATAAAGGTAAATCGGTTAATGGCATTGCTTCATCCTTAAAACAACTATTCCATATATTAAACTGTACTATAAAATTTAGTTTTTTCCTGTCTGTAGAAAAGAAAACTTCATGCTATCGGTAAAGATTTGCTATCGTTAGCCCATATCGACAAAGGTTAAATTTCACGTAATGACAAAATCAGTAAATAAAAAAATCCTGTTAGGTATGAGTGGTGGTATTGCAGCCTATAAATGCGCAGAACTTGTTCGCCGTTTAAAAGATCAAGGCTGTGAAGTAAAAGTCGTCATGACCGACTCAGCCAAACACTTTATTACTCCTTTAACAATGCAAGCGGTAAGCGGTGAGATTGTTTCTGATTCATTACTCGACCCAGCAGCAGAAGCCGCAATGGGTCATATCGAATTTGCCAAATGGGCAGACCTTATTTTAGTCGCCCCTGCAACCAGTAATATTTTAGCGAAAATGGCCATGGGTATTGCAGATGACTTACTGACGACCCTACTACTGGCTACCCCTGCAAAAGTGGCGGTTGCACCTGCCATGAACCAACAAATGTATGCCCACCCTGCTACACAAGCAAACCTTGCCACACTTAATGAGCGTGGCGTGGCTATTTGGGGCCCAGGTAAAGGCGAGCAAGCCTGTGGTGATGTAGGCGCAGGACGCATGTTAGAGCCTCATGAGTTAGTCGCGCTTTGTACACAACCTGAAGTAGAGCCATTACTTGCAGGCAAAACCATCACGATTACTGCAGGACCAACCCGAGAAGCCCTCGACCCGGTTCGTTATATCTCTAACCACAGCTCAGGCAAAATGGGTTATGCCCTTGCAGAAGCTGCACTTGCGCTAGGTGCAAAGGTAAATCTGATTTCAGGCCCCGTAACAATTAAAGCACCTGCTAATGCCCTGCTTACTAATATAGAAAGTGCTGAGCAATTACTTACCGCCTCAATGGAACTGGCCGCGCAATCGGATGCTTTTATCGGCTGTGCAGCAGTGGCTGATTACCGTGCAGCTGCAATTCATGAGCAAAAGATGAAAAAGCAAGGCGATGAACTAACCCTTACTTTAGTTAAGAACCCAGATGTCATCGCTAATGTCGCAGCACTTAGCGAAAACCGCCCTTATACCGTTGGCTTTGCGGCAGAAACTCAAGATGTTGCAAGCTATGCACAAGGTAAGTTAAAGAACAAAAATCTCGATATGATCTGCGCAAATGACGTATCAAAAGAAGGCCTTGGCTTTAATTCTGATCATAATGCTTTAACACTCTTCTGGCACAATGAGCAGCTAGATTTAGCAATGGGAAGTAAAAAAGATTTAGCCATGAGCGTAATGACTGAGCTTGCCAAGCGTTTGTAAAAATGCTGGAAAGAAACTGAATAAAACATTAACATAAGCCACTCATTTGCACAAAAAATGGCTTGTCTGACTCCCAACAGCGCAAGTAATAAATTATAAGAAAGGAATGGTCATGCCTGCGACAAAAAGAAGTAATCGCAAAGAGCAGATTCTGCAAGCACTCGCACAAATGTTAGAAACCAGCCCAGGTCAACGTATCACCACCGCAAAGCTCGCGGCTGAGGTCGGTGTGTCTGAAGCTGCGTTATATCGTCATTTTCCGAGTAAAGCACGGATGTTTGAGGGCCTAATCGAGTTTATTGAAGATACCCTGTTATCACGCATTAACCTCATTTTAGAAAATGAGAAAGAAAGCCAAACACGTGTCTACAATATTTTGCTGTTATTGTTAGCCTTCGCCGAGAAAAACCCGGGCATTACCCGCATTTTGACCGGTGATGCCTTACAAGGTGAACAAGAGCGTTTACGTGAACGTGTACAAGGCTTATTTGAAAAGCTAGAAACTCAGTTCAAGCAAGTGCTACGCGAGCGCAAACTGCGCGAAGGTAAAGCATTCCAGTCAGACGAAAGCACCCTAGCCAACTTCTTACTCGCCTATGTAGAAGGTAAGATGAACCAATTCGTGCGCAGCGACTTTAAAGCAAAACCCAGTACACAATTTGAAAAGCAATGGCCAGAGTTACAAAAGATTTGGTTGTAGTTCAAGTTTTATTAGCTGGTAGTTAAACTACCAGCTTAATACCTACCTTATATACACTTGATTTGAAAAATATTTCTTTTTTGAGTTAGTTAATTGAATTTCGGCCTGGTTACCAACAAGCTGCAATAGTAAGCCCTGAGCAATTTCCCTTTCACCCAGTTTCGATTTCACAACAACTTCTTTTCCTATTGCTCCTTGCAACCTCGGTTTAGGGAAACTCGCTTTAGTAACTGGTTTTAGCCCTTCATTTTCAACAAACAAATTTAGACAATGCTGCTTAGCGGCACTGATCCAGTCATCATGGGATTTAACAATATCAACGTTATTTAAAAAGTGTATCAACGCACTATTTCGACTACTAAATTCACTCGAAACATCGGCCATATTTTTAACTTGCGCCCATTTACGAATAACAACGTACTTGCCTTGCGTGAGCCTCGCTAAACTCGTCGATGCGCCCGTCATCCGGCTATACCATTCGATTCTATAACAAGAAGAACCCAAGCTATGAAGTAGAATAGTCGTATTGCCAAATTCCTTAGTACTGCCCTCAATAACACTCACTTTCAATCCTTTAAGCAAAAGTAAATCAGACTTAAAGGATATGAAGAACAAGCCGTTATGATAATGAGTGACTTTCTTAGTAAGCCTAAGAAATATTCCTAGATTGCAGAGAATGGTTAAACAACTTAAAGGGGTAATCGAGATTAAAGAGCAAAGAATGATGATTCATTTTGAATATTGAGCGGAGTGGTTTTTCTCCGCCCAAAAAGCAAAAAGCCCGTAGCATTCACTACGGGCTTTAATATGATTTGGTGAGTCAGCCAATAAGCCGCTGTTTTGTATGCGCGGAGTGGGTTTTCTTTTAGAAAGTAAAAAGCCCCGCATTGCTGCGAGGCTTTTTATGTAATTTGGTGAGTCAGCCAGTAAGTCGCTGTTTTGTATGAGCGGAGTGGATTTTCTAAGCCCTAAAAAACAAAAAGCCCGTAGCATTCACTACGGGCTTTAATATGATTTGGTGAGTCAGCCAGTAAGCCGCTGTTTTGTATGCGCGGAGTGGGTTTTCTTTTAGAAAGTAAAAAGCCCCGCATTGCTGCGAGGCTTTTTATGTAATTTGGTGAGTCAGCCAGTAAGTTTCAAGGCTGAAAACAAAATTACAAGCTAGAACAATACGTTAGAATTTACTATTTTTACATTAAGTACCACTTTGGCACATCTTTTGGCACAGTCCTAATATAGTCATCACTATTTTCTCTCAAAGCAAAGTTTTGTCAATGTATTAAGATTCTATATAAGTTATTCAACTTACTTCCCTCTAACAGAACTACTAGCAATCAGATATAGAATGATTTGACATAAGTAAGTTGTACTACCTTTTATTAACACAGCCCAAAGGTAACTTCATATGGTTATTTAAAATGGTAAACAGATGCACACAGAACAATGAATAACTACTTTTTGCTTAAATCGCATTAATCTATATACTTCATTTATATGAAGTAAGTCATACTAAGGAAAGTAATTTTATGGAAAATGAATTCAACCTATCAACCCCAGCCAGCAGCGCGCCTCCCAGCGAACGTCTAGAATTTATAAAAAATACTTACGTACATTTAGGCTACTCTATATTAGCCTTCATTGTTTTGGAGTCTTTTTTACTCAGTTTAGATAGTGTGCATAATATAGTTTCAGCCATGACCGGTAAAAAATGGAGTTGGCCTGTAGTTCTAATATTGTTCATGGGTGTGTCGTGGATAGCTGATCACTGGGCCCGTTCAGATGTATCTAAAGAGACTCAATATGCTGGGTTGGGTTTATACATTGTAGCCGAAGCAATCGTATTTGTTCCTTTAATGTATCAAGCAACAACATTTGTACCCAACTTAATCGCGCCTGCTGGTCTCATAACGTTATTACTTGTTCTTGGTCTATCATTCACTGTTTATACCACTGAAACTGACTTTTCAATCTTACGGCCCGTACTTGTGATAGGCAGCTTTGTTTCAGTAGGATTAATCATATCTAGCATAATATTTGGCTTCTCTCTAGGAATTCTTTTCTCAGGCGCAATGATACTACTTGCCTCTGCTTCAATACTTTATACAACCCATTCAATCCAAAATGAATACAGAACTGACCAGTATGTAGCAGCTTCATTGCATTTATTTGCCGCTATAGCGTTGTTATTTTGGTATGTTCTAAAATTTTTAATTCAGCTTAATAACAATGACGAGTAAGGATGTTAAAATGGAGTCTTACAAAATCATTTTTCAAGGTGAAATCGCTGAGGGTAGAAATAAAGAAAAAACTCTCTCTCTCTTGGCTAAATTCCTCAAATTGCCTGAATCTAAAGCAAACCAGCTATTAAATGGCAAATCCTACGCTTTGAAAAAAAACATTTCACTTACTAAAGCCAAACAACTTCAAGAAAAACTATCATCAGTAGGCATAGTTACAAAAATAGCAAAAGATACAGTCAAACAAGAAAAAAACTCTCCTTCAGCTAAAGCATTAAAATTAACCGATAATTATGAAGTAGTAGTTAATGGGGCTAAGTGTTGTAGGTATTGCGGTAGTAATCTAGAAGCAGCCCATGTAACGGATATAGGTATACCTAAACGGGTAGAAGAGAAAATTAGCAATTTAGATACGGCTTCTATCAAAGCTAAGGCCCAAGATAAAAAGGATAAAGTATTTAATGATGTTAAGGAATTAACAAAAAAAGGTGGAGCTAAGGGGTTATTAAACTCTCCACTAGGTCTTATGATATCTTCAGGTATTGTATTACTAGTATTTTTGTTAGTAGGAATCGGTTCAGGAACACCAAGCTGCTCAAACGTAGATGTAAAAGAGACTGTTTTAGAAATAGTCAATCGAGAACTTAAAAAACAACTTTTCTTCAATAGCGATGAAATACTTAATATTTCGCTAGATTATATCCGTACAACAGATACAAACGAAAAGACCGGAGCTAATACATGTGCCGCTGAAGTTACTTTTGAAAATAAGCAAAATCGAGCTCTTAAAAATAGTAGTCAAATAACCTATACAGTCCAGAATATTGAAGGCGAAGCAGGGTTCTATGTAAATGTTTATGGTTTGTAGTTGTTTTCAAGCGTAAGCAGCTAATAGTTAAAAGCTTACGCTTGACAAAACTGGCTATAAAATTGGATTAAACAAAAGCTTTTGGATTCTCCTCAACTCATTTCGTGTTGAACCCATCAATTTTTCTCCAAAACCATCTTTTTCAGCCAACCGTAATATACGCCTCAATTTTCTCTTCTCAGAATCTGTTTGCAGAGAAGATCTTAAAGCCGTTACACCTAGTTGTTTAATCAGGTAATAATCTAATTTGCATAGTTCCAGCTTTAGCTTATTACAACTATACCTCCTTAAATCAGGTATTGTTTTGAAAACATCAAATACTGCTTCTAACTCAACCTTCTTTGGAAATTTTTTTAGTTGAATCTCATATCTTGTTACAGGCTTTTGACTATTTACCCCTTGCTCACAAAGTTTATCGTAAACTTGAAATCTTTTACCGCCTTTACCATAGATTTTACTCTCAACCGTTCCTTTTGAATCAAGATATATTGTTGTATATCGGGAACGGTTTAAGTTTAGATGACAGTTTTTAGCTTTTACTCCATGTATATCAAGAGCGAAGTCAATTCTAAGAACACCTGAAGTTCTTATTATTTCTTCATAATCTCTTCCACAAGTTGATTTCAAAATTAAAAACGTACTTCTGATAAAATCCATGTTCGTCTTTGATGGATTAAACGTACACTTAATATAAGATGTATTCTCTTTCCTTGGCATGTAATCAAAGCTTATAAACTCTTTTTTACTACTAACACGGCATTTATAAATAGAAGAATCAGAAACTATTTTTGATTTGTACAAACTGGTACTCAATATTTTATGTATAAATTTTTCACCTAACTCTGGCTTAATATTTATTGATAATGAAAGCTTATCTAAAAAACTTTTTCTTTCTACATTGTAATCAATAAAAGATAACCTACTTTTCTTAATGTTAGTTTTATCTTTAACAATCAAAACTGTGCTTGGCTGTGTAAAAAACCTATGCTTAATTAACTTTTTGTACTTAGAGTTAGATAACGCTATTAAGTCAATATTTTGAAAAAAATCTTTCCCCCTTTCTAAAAGTTCACGTTCAGTGATCCAGTTCTCCTCTCCAGTACTAAAACTGAATGTATAAATTCTCTCTTTAACATCTGTAATACTTTTAGCTATAAATTTAAAATTGAATGTGTATTTGGATTGTCCGTTAACTACTATGTTATAGAAGTCATTTGAAATATTGCCACTCATAAAAAGACCTTGAAATTTATTAGGTCTCTCTTTTTACAGATTAAGTAAAGTACTCAGTTTAGTGCTACTTAATAGCTTATATGAAAAAACAAAACTCGTTCCGGAACACCTTTAAAGCACAGGAAGCCCTCACTCAAACCCGTTCCGGAACAACACGCAACTCAAAAAGTAAAAGTGTTCCGGAACGATAATAACGTTACTATAAGCTTAACGTGCCTGCGGCTTTTAGTATGAAAATAAAGACGCAATTGCAAAAACGTTCCGGAACGATTAAGGTAACTATAAATGTAATATTGTGAGAATCTTATGCCTGCTGATAGAACAGACATTTCATTATTAGAGTTTTATATTGGGTGTGATTATTTATATAAAAGATTATCCAAGTATGAAAAGATCCATAATTACCTAAGTAGCCTTACCCGGAAGAAAAGCAGAATAAAAGCTGAAGATAAAATTCATTTGACTGAAATTGTAAAAAATCTAGATGAATTTAAGTTCAAAAACGCTATTAAAAAGTCATCCCCAAACTTCATAAAAACATGTGAAAAAATAAATGAAAACAAAGAAATAATAGAGAACTATGATTGGAATTTAATTCAAACAAACTTAAGAAAAATAAAGTACAGAATAAGCACAACCAACATAACAATCTCAAATGAAGTATACAAAGAATTAATATCACTATCTGATAGCAATTACTCTAACGAGTTAATATACAATGACACTTTAATAAAAAAATTAATAAAGAGAGCTAAAAGTGAAATCTAATTAAAATCCAATACGCCGCTTTAAATCACCTTTCATCTTTTGTTCTTCAAATAGATAGTTTAATACATCAGGTATTGAGAGTGATTTTTTGCTAAAACGCATTTTTCTGGCGATCACACTAAAGTCACCAGGTGTTAAACGATTTAACTCTGTAAGCATTTTTGTGTTACTAGGCGGGAGTAACTTTTCACCTGTCAGTTTTAAAAGCATTTGCTTCACTTGCTGCTCGGTTAAGTAATCCAGTTCAAGCTTGAAATCACAGCGCCTTAGCAAAGCTTTATCTAACTTATCTTTGAAGTTAGTGGCAGCAAAAAATGGAAATTCAAACATCTCAAGATTACATAAAAGCTGGTTAACTGATTGAATTTCCCAGTTACTTTTAGCGTCCTCTCGACTTGCAAACAAACTATCAGCTTCATCTATAAAGATGGCTGCTTCTTGCTCGGTCGCTTTTACAAATAACTCTTTAATATTTTGCTCGCTTTCACCAACCCACTTACTCAAAATATCTGAGGCTTGAACACTTATTAGATCAAACCCAGCTTCTTCACATACATGATTTACGAACGCAGTTTTGCCAGTTCCTGCTGGGCCAAAAAGTAAAGTTCTTGCGCCATGATGGCTTTCTATAGCATTTACAATATCGTTCATTGTTGAAAATGAACCCTTAAGGTTTATATTGGCATGCTCAAATTTAAGCTCAGGCCTATACCGTAGCTCATTTGTATCTATTCCTGATGCAGATAACACTCCATCAAAATAAGCGCTTATAAACTCTTCTGCTTTATTTTTTGAGTAATTACATAATTTAGCACCATGAGCAGCTTTGCTTATATTTGCAAGACTCAAGTGCTTATTTGAAATTGCTCTAGCTAAAAAGTCTTTTGATACACTCAAAGAACTAAAGGATTCAGAAACGTGCTTGGTACGTTTATCTGCTGACATTGCTGGCACTTCTAAAACATAGTCGAAGCGTCTTATGCAGCTAAGGGGTAGTGTCTCAACGTGGTTTGTAATCCATATTGTTGCTGAATTACTGTTATCTATTAATGAGTTGAGTAACTCTTTAGATTCAGTAAACCCCATAATATCGACTTCAAATAAGTCTTCACATTCATCAACGAGTAAAACACCATCTCTGCGATTGCCCATAAGCTTTCTGCCAATAAGAAGGTTTTGAATACGGGTTGATGGGCTGGATTTATTTGCAAGAAACTTTGGTCTAGCTTTATCATTAGTGCTGCAACTGGAGCTTACCCCCATAAGCACAAGGTTTAAGCTTTCACAAAGTGCTTTGGCCAACTCTGTTTTACCGGTGCCTACAGCTCCATGCAAAAGAATATTCACTGGTGTTCCATTAGAAGTTTTCCATCCACTTAATAACTTTTTTAAGTGCTCGGTTTCTATATGTTCAAAGTTAGATAGCCTATAGCTAGCTGGCTCCATTGAATTTAAAAATAAGCTAATTGCTTTTTTTGAATCATAGTTATCACTTGTAAGCAGGTAACTAGCTAAGCCTAATGGGATTGCTGGCAACTCATAATCTAGGTCATCGCTATTTCCTAAGCCAAGAGAGTTTAATTCATCAATACACTCATGAAGATCGGCTTCATCTAAATCACATAAAGCTGCCAACACTTCATGGTAACTGTATGAAGACTTAACTATGAAATCTTCAATAAACTCAAAGAATCTCGGCTTAATTGAACTCATGATTGTCAGCTCAAACAGACGCTTAATCTTTTTATTTAAGCCAATACTCCTTAAGAAGTAGCTACAATTTAAGCCAAATCTTGGGTAATTTTCGATGCAAGAAAGATCGCTCAGTAAATCATATAGTTCATCTATATCTAAGGGTGCATTTTTCTTCGTCGTGTAAGATAATTGCTGGATTTCTCTTGGTGAAAACATATCGAATACTTCTTCATCAAAGAAGCCGTGTTCAATAAGTTTAAGTACATAACGACAAGTGAGGCTTTTTGTATCAATTTTCATATTAAATCCCTCACACATCATGGCTTAATGTATTAACAGCTTTTTTAAGGCTTTCAACGCCACGCTTATCGTAGATCTGCGTAGTCGTTATACTCTTGTGACCAGCAAGCTTACTCACAGTAGAAATATCAACTCCATTATCTAATAGAGATGTTATATAAGTTCTTCTGAGATCATGGGGTGTTATATTTTTACCTAGTGTCTGGATTGCTCTGGTTGTAACAATATCGTAGATACTGGCAACTGAGAGCGGCTTCTGAATTAAGGGCTGGCTGTTAATCTGTTTACAAAATAAAAAGCCAGATTTACTGCCTCGTAATGAAACCCACTCAGAAAGGTGGCTTACAACCCATAGAGGTAAGTATTGAGTTCTGGTTCTATTGCCTTTACCTTTTTGAATTACTAGTTGAGCGTCTTGCAAGGAAAGATCTGATAGTTTCAATCTATGTATTTCAGAGCGTCTCAACCCAGCCCCCGACATTGTCGCTATTAATGCGATATTTCGAACCTCATGAGCAGAGCAATTTTGTTTAGTCAGACAATGTTTTAACTCTGACATCGACAGTGCTTTACCCTTAACGCTTGGCTCAATGTGAGGAAGCTTTAAAGCACTAAATTTATCGAGGGCATGCTGATCAACTTGTCCCATTAATAATGCTGTTTTAGTCACAGCTCTGATTGCTTGAAATGTTAAATGAATAGTACGAGCTGATTTGTCTTGTTCAACTAATACTTGCCTTAAAAAAGAAAGCTGGTCGTAGCCAAGAGCATGTATTTGACATGTTTCTAAAGCTGAATCAGCAGATAATATCTTCATTGCAGTTTTTAGCACCGATGTGATAGACCTACGTCCTGAAGGAGCAAGGTTACTTAAATAACACTCTGTGGGGGTTAATGTAGTCACTGTTTTATACCTTTGAAATGAGTTCAAACTTGGTATATATGAATAACTAGTTAAAACCAGTATTATTTTTGACTATTATTGACTACAAAAAAGCTTACATTGATACTCTATTCAGTGACGAAAGCTATTAAATAGAGTAAAATAAAGCTAGACATAGCTATATCTAACACAAAAGAAAAAAGATTTTAAAGGAATAAAAATGGGTCTTAAGTCTGTTAAAATTAAAAACCTACTTTCATTTGACAGCTTCTTCATTAATGATTTTAAGGATATAAACTGCATCATTGGTAAAAACAACTCAGGAAAATCAAACCTACTTAAATTAATTGATTATTTTTATAAAAAAATGGATGGAGAGCAAGCAGTCCCTCCAGGTTTAAATTCAAATTACTCACCTATTGGCTCTATTACATTAGAGTTTGATCTTACTAGGTTAAAAAAGGTAGTCACCTCAAATAGAAAGAAAAGCATTTATCAAAAACATGTTTACAACACTTTATTTCTAGGTGAAGCGAATGGTTCTATCATTTTCCCTCCTGTAAATATCAAAAAATTCAAAAACAAATCACCAATAATTGAAATCACACTTTATATAAGAAAAGATGAGTCAGTTTACTGGTCAGTTAAAAACAAAGAAATTCTTAAAATAATAAGCAGGATTTACCCTTTTTTTTCAATAGACACTCGGAGAATAGAGCTTTACGACTGGAAGAAACTTTGGTCATTAATTAGTAAGGTAAAGTTTTTAAATACAAAATCTATTAATAAAGAGGATGTAGTCGACTTTTTTAACAAAAAAATCTCCTCAAAAAGCAATTCATATAAAGATTACATAGAAAAAATCGATGAAATTACAGAAAGAAGTGATTACAGCTACCAAGAAAAAGTTCTTAATTATGTTAAGGTTGGCTTAGAGGGGCAAAACTTTAATATTGATGGAATGGGTTTAGAGATGCAATCAGATGGCACAAACTCACATAAATACCTTGAATTATTCCTAAGCTTAATCATATCTTTAACTCGTAGAGAATATATAACACCTACAGTTTTCATAGACGAACCAGAAATTGGGTTACATCCAAAGAGAAATGAAGAACTGATTTATAAACTTCATAACATTTACTTTTCTTATAAAAAAACAAGTAACAATATAGAAAGAAGAAGATATTCAACTCCCTACCCGAGGATAATTCTTTCTACCCACTCACCCAACATAATAAAACAATTGATTAGATTATTCGAAGGTGAAGACGAACATCAAATAATTCACTTTTCAAAAGCTAAAAACTCATCAACTAAAGCAACAAGGTTAAACACTCATTTTAAAGACAAGAGATTCATTAATATATTTTCTGACAACGAAGCTCGACTTTTTTTTAGTAACTTTATTCTATTTGTAGAAGGTGAAACAGAGCTGGAACTTTTTGGTAACCACAAACTTATGGAGCTTTTTCCAGCGTTAAGGCTAGTTGATACATACAAAACAAATAGCGTGATGCTAAATGCGATCAACCCTTCTTCCGCAAATGTGGCCATTCCATATTTAGTTGCTTATGATGCTGATAAAATACTTAAATATGACTTTTCAAATAATCAATTAACTTTTAAAAGAGAGGTTATTGACCTTTATAATCTAGAGAAAAAGTATAGATTCTCAATGTATGGTAGTGAAAATTTTAAAAAAAGAAGGAACCTTAAATTTTTATTAAGCCATGATAATAAAGAAAAAGATATTAATGAAGATAAAACTGATTATGAAATATTTAAATATCAAGATTTCATAAGAAAACTGAACTTAAGTACACAAAACACTGTAAAAACTTATTTCTTTTCTACAACAATTGAAGGTTCATTAATAAATGAAAAAACTATTGGAATCTTCTACAAATGGTTAATAAACGAGTACTTAAATAGCAAAAATGTTGGTGGAAAAGGTGATTTAAATAGAACCATTGAAAGCACTTACCCTAAGCTCGGAATCTATATGAGCATAAAACAAGTCTTCCATGCGATATTCAAAACCCCCTTATTTAGAGGGAATTTAACTATTAAAAATAATAGAAGTGCAAAAATTGTTAGAATAAAATATATTCGAGACTTGATATCAAAATTAGACAACTTGGGATTAGAAGAACATGAATTAATCCTAGTTTTTAGACTTGTTTTTAATGGTAAAACTAATCTACTTGAGGGACGAGACAATAAAAACTACGAGCTAATCTCAGATAGACTAACTAATGCTACTCAGCAAATAGCTGATGAACTAAAGCTAACTTTCCCACATGAAATTGGAAAAACCGGTGGCTGGGTTACTAGTTTTTTAAATTTTAGTATCGATTACCTTGAAGATGATACAACTAAAAATAAAAAACTTAGCCTACAAATGGATTTTAAAAATACATTTTCAGAACTATCTGATATTATAAACAAAGTTTCCGCTTCGATAGAGTAGGGACTTATGCTACTACAGGTAAGTGATTGCTTGTCATTCCTAGCCCATTAATGGTTAATCAAGGCTACTTGTCGACTAGGCAGCCTTTTAGCCCACAAAGTGAAAAGATGTTCTTGTATCAAAGCGGAAACAATAACTTATGGACAAAATAGATAAAGATACTTTTTTTTCTGAGCTTCTTGTTGGAGATTATTCCAAACTAATTAATCAGGGAGTCCCTCAAACAGATTTCGGTGATGTAACTGAAATCCAATCTGGAAAAAAGTTTTTTTATAAGCTTAAAGAAGATTCAGATTTAAATAAGTGCCATAAAGTACTGACTACCAGATTCCTTAATAAAATTCCTATCAATAATTCAGCGAAAGCATTTAGATCAAATCAATCCTATTTAAATTTTATAGAACCCCATAGAAAGAATTATTACTTTATAAGAATAGACATCAAAAACTTCTTTCATTCAATTTCTGAAGATATTTTAAAAGACTGTTTTAGCTCATATTTTGAAAAACAAATCGTGAATACCAAATCAAGCAGCTTATTGGTTGATAGCTTTATAAACTTAGTAACACTAAGATTGCCTGAAAACTCTAAGAACGAAGTTTTTTCAAACAAAATAATATTACCTATTGGCTATAAAACTTCACCTATCATTTCAAACATAGTTTTTAGAAAATTTGACATTTTGATCCAAAGCCTATGCTCAATGCATAACATCGAATATACCAGGTACGCTGATGACTTACTTTTCTCATCCCCTAAACATTCCAACACTATTCACTCAACTTTTTTCTATAATGAAATCAGCTTCATACTATCGCTAGGAAGATTCAGAATAAATCAAAAAAAGTTATTATCTGCAAAGAAAATATTGTCCATAAAGGGGTACACTATCGATGGAACAGAGGATGAAAAACGATTAGGAACTATCCGAATTTCAAATAAAAAAATAAAGATTATAGAGAAGCTACTATATGAATTTGATAAAGGAAGCTCAAATATAAAAATATTAAGAAAAGTTTTCAAAATTAACGCCGAGAAAAAGAAATTCAAATACAAACCAAAACCTGAATTCATTGATAAGTACGCCAAAGATCAAGTACATAATAAAACCTTAGGTTACAGGTCATATTTAATTTCTTTAATAAAATTCAATCAAGCCTATAAATGCATGGATGATAAGTCAATTTTAAAGTATTTAAAATTAGTCAAACGCCTAGAAAAATTAGCGTTAGAAATAAAGTAGCGTTAATGTGTATTAACATTACTTGATGGGTTGTAATGTGGTCTTGTAATTTTACACTACCCTAACATTGTAAAATATAGTATTATTTAAAGAAATGTTCGTTTTACAAGGAAGTGTTGTATGAGCAACAATAAGAAGTGGTCTTCAGACTACCCCACACACTTAGTTATTCCGCCATTAAATTCCATTGAAATTAATAAGGTTTTGTTTAGATTCGTAATTAATCGAGAACCAGATCATAGTGACTTTTTACCAAGCTTTAAAGATCCAAGTCAGAGGCATTTAGGTAGGCGAGCTAATTTTAGGAATAATCCTCGTTTCTACGGCACTTCGTTTTTCAATACAGAATCGAAGATGAAATCTCTCCAAGAAGAAAGTCCAGAAAAATTTTCTGAAAAGCGAATAGCAAAAGGAGCTATTTTGCCTAAACATGGTAAAGGAGAGATAGGTAAATCTGAGCACGTATCAATGTGGTTTTATGAAGGGGTATATCCTGAAGGTTTTAAAGTGATATGAGTACAAAAGAAGAGTTATTTTTTTTAGACAGCCCTCATTGCGGCTCTCTATATTATCACAATGTTTACAGCTTCTATGATGAGCCTATAATTTTCACTGCGCTCAATGAGTTTGAACAGCTATTTTTTTGCTACAGCCTGGGCTGTAATGACTCTCACGACAGGTGGATAATAGTACCAACTTCACAAGATAAAGTTAATAAACTAGAGCAAAAAGACCTTTCTATAGTTAAAATGATTAAGCCTTCAGCAAAAGCTAAGGTACTTTTAGTTAATATTGATTTAGAAACCTTTGCGGTAACAGAGAGTTTAACCCAAGCAAAAACTCTTCCCTATAAAATGCCAGATGAAAGCATTTTTATTCGTGAAAATATAAATTACGACGGGAAAAGAAAGTTCTCACACAAAGTCCGCATTGCTAGAAAGACACAAACCCCTCTTATGTCAGAAACTTTAAATAAAGTATCTGAAGTATTTATTGAGTTTTGCCGTCATTATTTAAATAAGTTCGACATTCCTGTTAGTTGGTATGCGCAAGATGCAATTGAAGGCTCCTTCGTCTATAGAATGAAAACGGTTACGAAGGATGAAGATAAATTTATGACCGATGGTTATAGACTTTTATCTGAAATATCATCCTATAACAATTTCGTTAACTCTTTAGAAGAGCGTGAAGTTGATCTCAGGGTCACTCGTAAGCTTTTTGAGCTCATCAGTACTAATAATATTGAAATCCAACTCATAGAGGAAAATTCTACGAATGTTATCCTAAACTTAAACTCTAGCTATATTCAAGAGATATTACCTAGAGTCGATGATATGCTAGGTACATATTTAGATAGTACTATGGTGCCACAAGCCGACAGTTTACATAGAATACAAAAATATCTAAATATCATCTCAGAAAAGCGCACAGTTAAAAGTGGCGACTTAGGGGTCGATCCAAGACAAGTTAGCTACTATAGAGATGCGTGTAAAATATTGTCACTCATACATGACTATTCATCGTTAACCCCTCTAGGACAAAAAGTCGCAAGTTCAAATAACGAGCAAGAGTGGATAAAAATAATTCAAAGGCAATTTGAAGAATCAGACTGTGGTAATCTATGGATGCTTAACCAAAATGTAGAGTCTCTCATTGAAATAGATGAGCAGTCTGCTTCTGAGTTTTTGATTCAAAACTGTAATGGCTTAAGTGATAGTACAAGTATAAGGCGAGCTAAAACACTAAAGTCGTGGGTAAAAACATTTAAAGCAATCTCTAAATCTGCTTAGTTCTTTGTATAGTTAATTCTACGGCCTCTTTACTGAGGTCGTTGCCTTTAAACTTTCTATTTAACTTCACAGCTGCTGAACCAACAAAGCCTGAACCACAAAACGGATCAACGATAGTATCAAGTTCTTCCGAACTTTGGTTTATTAAAATTTCAGCAAGCCTAACTGGTTTTTCTGTAGGGTAACCTCTCCAGACCCTTTTTTCTGAAAGTACATCAGGAATGGATAAATCATTTAACTTTTTTTTCCCTTTTTCAAAGAAAAGAATAAACTCATATCTTGCTCTATAATGATAGCCCATTCCAATTGCCACTTTATCCCAAACAATAGGCTTCCAAAACTTAAAACCTACACGTTCTGCTATAGGTTTAATTACAAACATGGTCTCTTGATCACAAAATAAATAAAAATGAGAGTTTTTCCTTAAAACTCTGTATACCTCTTCACATAATTCCTGAAACCTTTCATTTGGAAATATATTAAACCATTGATTACTAGACGACTTACTATTTTTCAAGCGTGTAGTAGTGCCAACTTTTCTATGCTTTTCTAATGATTCATAAGGTGGATCTGTGATTACCAAATCAATCGAAGATGAAGGCAATTTCCTTAGCCAAGATATTGCATCTTCATTACCCACTTCAACATTACTTTGAGTTTTGTTATCCATAACCATTCCACCATGTATAAATATACAGTAATTATTACATACTATAGGTTTATATTCACTTTAAGATTCATAGAATCTTAAATTAAGTACATTAATCGCATTACTATTTCTCATAAGCGTTCACCACTTCAGCCAACCTATTTAAATCCGCACTCTTATGAGTGTACTTATCTGTAATCCCGCCATTAGAAAGTTCATGCCCAACGACCTGTTGTAGCAACGCTAAATCAAAAGAGTGGTTATTTCGTATGTTACTAATAAACGTATGTCTAAAGCTATGGAAACTACGCATTTCATCTAGCTCATTAACACTTGGTATATCAAGCTTAGTAATTAAGCGAGCAAACCAGCTTGTTATACTTTCTGCCGAGGTAATTTCATACAAAATCCGCTCGTCTGTATTCTCAACATAATCTAGAAAACCTAATTTAATTAAACGTTTATGGATTGGAATTCTACGCTTGGCATTTTCAGTTTTAAGACGCTGTGATTCATGTTCATCAGTTACGAGAATATAATCAATAGCACCTTCTCTTCGAATATCAGACTTTCTTAGCTGGTAAATTTCTGTTCGTCTTGCACCAGTATACATTGCTAATAAGAGCGACCATTTTTGCCATGCACTTTTTGTTTGCATAGCGAACGTTTCAAATTTATTAAGCTCTGCACTATTAAAAGCGCCACGTATGCGTTGTTTAAATTCACGTTTAATTGTGCAAGGCGAGTGTTGAATATACTCAACAGTGTCTTTCTTGGCATAGGAAAATACGCCCTGTAACCATTTGTAGTAACCTTGAACTGTTTTAGGTTGAACACAGTCCTCTGGTGGTACATCGTAGTCTAGGCACTCTTTGAAGCTCATTTTGCTATAAGGTGCGCGGTTCTTTCTAGGCAATTGATAACAGCGATCAATAAAGCGACCTATATCACTCGCTTTATAAGTCTCGATTGGTTTGTCTTCAACAAGCAAGCACCAAATCTCATAAAAACGAGCATATTCATTTTGTAGGCGCTCAGACAAGCCTTCTTTAATTTTGAAATCTAGAAACTCTTGGTGCACCTTGGAAAATAACGGGCCTGAAGGCTCACTCTTTGGAATTGGATTAGTGTTATTTCCTTCATTAAATTTAGGTGTTATCAATGATTCAAATACTTGCTGGCTTTCTTGGTCTTTTAACAAGCATGAAGCTAAGAATTTCGTTTGCAGGTTCCGTGAATTTTCCAACAAACTCTTAAACTTAATAAACTCAAGCGAGTTTGTGTCATATTGAACATCATGCTTATTTAACACTTCAATGGCATCCTGATCTTCAGCACTGAAATCATCAACTTCAAAATCATCAAAGAAATCAAAATCTGGTTCACTTTCATCAGGAATAGGCATACCAACTGAAGAAAATATATCAATCATTTTCGCGAACTGGCGAATACTTTTTTGTACTTGTGTATTTGCGCAAATTTGTTGGTTACTAACGCCTGAGTTTTTTAGTGACATATATTGAGTTACTAAAACAAAAATATTTAACACTTCAAAGTCATTACTGTTTAATGCATCGATTAGTAATTCATCAGAACTACCATCAGCAATAGCTAACATGATTTCTGCTGCAATTCTTAAATGCTCAGGTGAGTGGTTATGTATTCCTTTCGTTTTAAAGCCACTAATAGCATGGACTTTAGAAGAATAACCTTGCTGTTCTTCTGCAATTATTTTTTTACTAAGTTCAAAGGTTAGGGCTTGCTTCATATCGTCCGTAATACTTTTTGCTTTAAATACTAGTTGTTTAGTATCTATATCGTTGCGAGAACTAGCAAGCTCTTTGAGTTTATTTACATGTGGGGATATTAAATCTAATCGCTGAAGCGCGCATTGAAGGTTTTTAGTTTTAAGTGAGATTCGTATATCAGAGCCGATAAACTTACGAGGAAAGACATAACGAAAATAAAAACGTTCGTTACGTAAGATGAGGTTTTCAGGGAGTTTTATGTGTCTCATTTCGTTACCTAAGTTAGATAACGTATTGCATCAAATGGCACACTATTTGGCACAGTTTTAATTTTTTGTGCCATGAAATTAGTGGTTCAAGCGTAAGCACCTGATAGTTCAAATGCTTACGCTTGAATTTGAGTCAGCCAATAAGCCGGGTTCTGTCGTGGATAATCATTCGTCTAGGCCATAAATTGCTCTATGGCTCAAGCAACCTACCCGGTTCTCACGTGGGCCACGCGTTCATTATTTAAAATGATAGAACCCTATTTGGTCTTGCTCCGGGTGGAGTTTACCTTGCAACCAACTGTTACCAGTGGCCCGGTGCGCTCTTACCGCACCCTTTCACCCTTACCAACCGAAGTTGGCGGTCTCCTCTCTGCTGCACTTGTCGTAGGCTCGCGCCCCCCAGCCGTTAGCTGGCACCCTGCCCTGTGGAGCCCGGACTTTCCTCCCCCTGCGCATTTTCGTTGCAGGCAGCGATTATCTCGGCTGACTCGGCGCGCAGTATACCTGAGCGCGCACGTCTATGCAGTAAAGAATTAGCCTTTTTCGTCAATAATTGCTTTATAAAGTGCGTTTTTCTTCAAACCAAAATACTCAGCCACAACACCACAGGCTTTTTTCAGTGGCATTTCGGCTTCGAGTAAACCTAGCATGCGGCGCGCATCTTCTGGAATATCGTCACTTTGCTTCGCTTTACCCGGTAACATTAATACGATTTCACCGCGCTGCTTAGTTGGGTCATCCGTTAAAAACTGTTTTAGTTCAGCAACCGTGCCATTGAAAAAGGTTTCGAAGGTTTTGGTGAGCTCTTTGGCGAACACCACTGGCTGCTCTGAACCGAGAGCTGCTTCTAAATCATCAAGGCTCGCCATTATACGGTGGGTACTTTCATACATGATGCTAGTAATACCTGAGTTTACTGCTTCAATGAAAAAGGTCTGCCTTGCTTTACTCTTTGCTGGTGTAAAACCAATAAACTGAAAACGATCTGTTGGTAAACCAGAACAACACACCGCGGTAATTGCAGCACATGCTCCCGGCACTGGCGCGACGTGCGCGCCTTGTTCACGGCATAAATTGACCACTGCATAACCAGGGTCGCTAATAAGTGGCGTGCCGGCGTCAGATACCAGCGCAATATTCATTCCTTGCTCTAACCAATCTACAATTTGTTGCGCTTTTTGTTTCTCGTTATGGTCATGTAAAGCAAAGGTTTTTGCTT
>Ga0213831_1000226_pt1 | contig 58534 bp, 51 predicted proteins | sample SWATP12_FD_163421 | JGI IMG/M metagenome (GOLD analysis project Ga0213831, IMG submission 163421) | Coastal seawater microbial communities from Marineland, Florida, United States - SWA TP1 #2 | ecosystem: Environmental > Aquatic > Marine > Coastal | place: USA: Florida | collected 2016-08-06 | reverse complement strand
GGTATGACAGTAAAAGGACAGGAATAGTTGGCTGGAAAACATTATGGGAAGGATGGTTTCTACTCGAAACCATCCTTGAGGGCTACTATGCCTCTAAAGCTCTTGAAGAAATGTGATCAAGAGATAGGCTAGAAAGCGGGTTTTGATGTTTCAAGAATACACTGAACGTGTTACGCCATATGCATAAGCATGTTGCTTGGCTCTTCAAGGAACGACTTCCATAAGTTACAGAAGCGCGCAATGGTGCCGCCATCAATAATACGGTGATCGCCTGACCAACTCACTTGCATAATTGAGCGTGCTTCCACTTCGCCGTTTTCATTGAAACGAGGTAACTGTTGTAGTTTACCTAGCGCCACAATCGCCAACTCACCATTATTAATGATAGGTGTTGCTACGGTACCACCAATCGCACCAATGTTTGAAATTGTGATAGTGCCGCCTTTCAAGTCGTCACTGGCTACACGGCCGGAACGCGCATCATTTGTTAACTTAGTAATATCAACCGCGAGGTCAACTAACGACTTTTGCTGTACTTGCTTCACGTTTGGCACTAATAACCCCACTTTTGAGTCGACTGCCATGCCAATGTTGTGATCGTCAAAATACGTTAATTCCGTACAATCTTCGTTCACACGCGCGTTAACAATTGGGAACTCTTTAAGCGCTAATGACATTGCTTTCATAAAGAAAGGCATCATGGTTAGCTTAATGTCTTGCTTAGCATAAACCTCTTTCAGTTCACTACGTAGTGCAATCAATTTCGTCATATCAATTTCTTCACAGTAAGTGAAGTGAGGAATGGTAGAAACTGACTTAACCATCGCTTTGGCCATAGCTGCTTTCACACCACGAATTGGCTCTACACGCGTACCACCGCTAACCGCTTGGGCAACTGGCTGTGCAGTTGAACCGCCTTCGCTAAACGCAATAACATCTTCTTTGTAAACACGACCTTTTTTGCCTGTGCCCGGTACTTCGTGAATATTCACGTTTAATTCACGTGCAACGCGACGTACCGCAGGACTAGCAACCGCTTTGCCATTAGGTTTAGTAGCAGATTTGCTTTCTGTTGCAGAAGCTTTAGTTGCTGACTGTGGTGCAGGAGCTGGATTACTTTCTGCTTTCGGTGCCGGTGTTTCAGCTGCTTTTGGCGCAGATTCACCGCTTTGAGCAGAGCGCTCAATGGCAAACAATGGCGCGTGAACTTTAGCAATATCGCCTTTCGCGTAGTACAGTTTAACCACTGTACCTGCATGCATTGCAGGAATTTGCACAAGTGCTTTATCGGTCATAACGTCAGCAACTGGTTGATCTTCTTCGATCACATCACCTTCAGCAACTAACCATTCGACGATTTCACACTCAACTATACCTTCACCAATGTCAGGTAAAATAAAGTCTTCAACGATACTGCCAGCAACGTTTTCATTGCTTGCTGCTTGTGCTTTTGGTGCTTCAGCTTGTTCTGCTGGCGCACTAGCAGCACTATCGCTTGGTGTCATCGCAAATAACGGTTGATGTACTTTCGCAATATCACCTTTTTCATAGTAAAGACGGTCAACAACACCAGAGTGCATCGCTGGGATTTGTACCAGCGCTTTATCTGTCATTACATCAGCAATTGGCTGATCTTCAACGATAGTGTCGCCTTCGCTTACTAACCATTCCACTAATTCACATTCGACGATACCTTCGCCAATGTCGGGTAAAATAAAATCAATGCTCATTTTTCTCACCTTAGTAGTTAACGCTGCGTTTAATTGCTTCGTAGATCTTTAAATGATCTGGTGCGTATTCACGCTCAAGCGATAACGGGTATGGCGTATCTAAACCACATACACGCTCAATTGGCGACTCTAAGTGCAAGAAACATTCTTGCTGAATCGTTGCTGCAATTTCACTCGCAAAACCTGCTGTAATTGGCGCTTCTTGGCTAACCAATAAACGACCCGTTTTAAGAACAGAGTTTGCAACGGTTTCAACGTCCCAAGGAAGAATAGTACGTAAGTCGATAATTTCACATGAAATACCGTCTTCAGACGCTTTAGCTGCTGCTTTTTCAACGATTTCTAATTGTGCGCCCCACGCTAATAACGTGATGTCACTACCCGTTTGCATAACTTCCGCTTTGCCAAGTGGTAATTGGTAATCTTCTTCAGGTACTTCACCTACCGACGCACGGTATAAACGCTTAGGTTCAAAGTAAATCACTGGGTTGTCATCGCGAATTGACGCTAATAACAAACCTTTCGCTTGATATGGGTTACGAGGAACAACAAGCTTTAAACCTGGTGTGTGGGCAAAATAAGCTTCAGGTGATTGGCTATGATATAAACCACCTGCGATACCGCCACCGTATGGTGTACGAATTGTCAACTTGCCTACATTGAACTCGTTACCACTACGATAACGGAATTTAGCTGACTCATTTACGATTTGGTCAAATGCAGGGAAAATGTAATCAGCGAACTGAATTTCTGCAATAGGTGTACTACCCTGAGCCGCTAAACCATTAGCAAAACCAATGATACCTTGCTCAACTAGTGGGGTGTTAAAACAACGAGACTTACCATAGTTTTCTTGTAGGCCGCTAGTTGCACGGAATACACCACCGAAGTGGCCAACGTCTTCACCAAAACATAGTGCACGATCGTTTTCCGCCATAGCGATATCAAGCGCATTGTTGATCGCTTGTAATAGGTTCATTTGCGCCATTATTTAATTCTCCCTGCGGTAAACGGATATGCTTCAGGATACTTTTTGATATGCTCTTTTACAGCTTCATATTGCGCTTGCAAATGTGGAGGTACTTGGTCATACACATCTGAAACAAGATCTTCCAATGGCGGCTTGTCAATTTTCTCTGCCACTTTAACCGCGGCTAGCACTTCTTCACGCATTTTTTCAAAAGTTTCTACATCTTGCTCTTCTGTCCACCAGCCTTGAGCTAAAATCCAACTCTTCATGCGAGAAATAGGATCATGTGCGTGCCATTTCGCTTCTTCTTCTTTCGTACGATAACCTGATGGATCATCAGATGTAGAGTGCGCACCTAAACGATATGACATGGCTTCAATTAAAACTGGCTCTGAATGTTCAATCGCGTGCTTACGTGCAAGTTGTACTGCTTTAAGTACCGCTAAAATATCATTGCCGTCGATACGGATTGTCTTAATACCATAGCCTACGCCACGTGACGCAATACCATTACCAATATATTGCTCATCTGCAGGTGTAGAAATTGCGTAGCCATTGTTACGGCAAAAGAAAATAACCGGTGCTTTATGCACCGCTGCCATATTTAAGCCTGCATGAAAGTCACCTTCAGACGCCGCACCTTCACCGAAATAACAAATCGTTACAGCATCTTTACCTTCCAGCTTCTGGCCATAAGCGTAACCAGCTGCTTGAGGAATCTGCGTGCCAAGCGGTGACGAGATTGTCATGTAGTTAAGTTCAGCACTGCCATAGTGAATTGGCATTTGGCGACCTTTACCTAAATCTTTTTCATTACTGAACATTTGGTTCATGAAATTCTCAAGGCTAAAACCGCGATAAATTAATGCGCCCTGCTCACGGTATTGCGCCATGATCATGTCTTGGGGTTCTAACGCTGCCGCTCCACCAACTGTTGTTGCTTCCTCGCCAAGTGCGGCCATGTAAAAGCTAATACGCCCCTGACGCTGTGCAGCAATCATTCGCTCATCAAGTACTCGATGAAAAGCCAATGACTTGTATATTTTCGTTGCTAATTCTTGGTCAATTTCGGGTAGTTCTGCACCGTCATAAACTGTGCCGTCTTGCTGTAAGATTTTGAGGATGGGGATTTCAACTGAATGACCATCAATAAAAGCCGCTTCATGTACTGTAGGGCTTTCTTTATATATTTCAGTGTTCATAGCCTTCTCTTTTTATGTTCCTTGAAATCAAGGTCGACAATATATACTCATGACTAACCAGTATAGTCAGCCGATATGACAAGTACATTTGTCGCGTTATTATCGTACGTTGTTTGTAATAATCGTTCAAACTTTACCTTTACGTAAACTGAAATACAAGTTTTTAATCACCAATACGCACGAAAATAGCGTGACTAAATGGTCAATAAATTTGCAATTCAAAAGCGAAGAATGCGACCTAAACCATTGTTAACAATAATATTTTCAACAACATCAAAACAAATGAGTTGCTGATCGATTACGAAAAAATACGAAGAAATTCAGAGAAGTAACAAATAAAAAGTCAGCGAGTTGGCATTTTTATTCGTAAGTTTAAGGAGTGTAAGCAAGAAAACAGTAGGATAAGGCAGCGAGCTAAAGTAGGAACGCCTGTACTTGATAATGTACAGGCGTTGTAATGACTTAGTCTAGATCAGTTGGGATAACCGTTAGTATGGCACGCTGACCAACAGCAACATTAGCATTAGGGAAAATAATGGCTTCACCATCGACTTGCGTTTTGATTTCTTCTTCTCCGTCTATGGCAATTACACTTCCAGCAGGGAAATCTGTGAAATTTTCTACGTCATCCGCAAAGGTAAGTTCGAACTTTTCCTGCGTACGATTAATCGTTTGATAAATTTTATATAGGTGAAAGTCTGCCTTATCATATGGTTTGAGCTGTAAATCTTGACCCGTGATAAAGCGTGTAAGGGTTTCTTTCACTTCAACGAATTTACTCATGTCATTCTCACCAAATGGCCTAACTTTACCTAATTCAACAGTAAAGGCGTCGGCACCAAACTCGTTTGACGAGAAATAACTGAATGTTGTAGTTGGCGCGTTTGACAATAGAATGGTGTTTACGCCACAAGCAAGCATAAATTGCAGCTGCTCTTTTTTGCGCGGCTTACCATGCAAGAATGGATAAACAGCAAACTTATCGTTCTTAGAGCCACGAATAGCGGTATGTAAATCGTAGTGAAAACGCTCGCGCTGTTCGGCTGTTCCGCCTTGTTCAAAAAATTCTCGTACGGTATTTTCAAGTAATAACGCACGGTGACGTTCTTTGTTAATTAAACCAGCGCCCTGCCCTTGATCTTGCGAGTGTCCACCAGAAAATAAGCGATTCATATTTTCTTCAACAAAGCGCTCAGCGATGTTCATCGATGCTGGATTGCCGAATATGAACAATACGCGCTCTGAAACAACTAATTCGCCCAAGATGAGTTTTTGAATAAGTTCTGCACAAATCTCGATAGGTGCCGTTTCATTGCCGTGAACACCACTCGATAACACAATATCTTTACTGCTTTCTCTGCCTATCGGTTCAAAACAAATGAGGCCAGTCTCAATGACTGAAACTTTGGTCGCTTTGTTTGCGTCTGCTTCGTGCAAAGCGAAAGTAAACGTTTCTGGCAGTTGATACTCGTACTTGCGAGTAATTGAAAGGAAGTCACCGGTTGATTGAAGATATTGCTGAATATTGTCCAAAACATGCGCTCTTTTTGAGAAATTTTGCGTGACATTATAGCAAGGATTGAATTAAAAATAACGCCCAATGCCTTATAAAATAAGGGATAAGCAAAATATTCCTTCATTCAATGTGAATATTTTCAATAACTATACACTAATGATGATTAATTAGAGTCGCCGTTCACGCAAACTGAATTTGCACAATGCCTCAACATAACATGCTCACACAGAAATAACCGAAAGGTTTAGCTCACTCTCAAAATGTCATTATTATTCAACAAAAATATTTTTAAATGGGATCAGGTACACTATATTAGTCATTTCTAAATTAATGTGTACCTGACCCCATTTTTTTATTGAATAATTTAGTGTCATAAATTAATGTTTAGATATAAAGGAAGTTTTGAAAGTTTAGTTTACAAATCATCAATTAAATCAATGAAAAGGACGTTCTAATGAAATCAAATATTCGTCAATTTTTGGCTTTAACCTCTATTCTATTTGTAACAAATACAGCCTCTGCGAGCATCATTTCAGGCGATCACTTTACGGACGAAGGTAAGTCGGTTGACTTGCAGGGCTTAGAGTGGATGACACTCGACCATACTGCTGGATTTAGTCGCAATGATATTGAAAATGGCTTTACCGACCGTTATGGTACTAGCTGGGCGGCTGATGATTGGCGCTTTGCAACTAGAACAGAGGTTGAGATTTTAATTAATTCCTTGTGGGATGGTGTGTATTCTGGCGGCAGTTCTGGTAATGCTGACGGTTCAAAGTGGTTTATCGACAATTTTGGTGGGCTGGCATTTGATACTGGCTATGGAGCCGATCGGATAGATAATACAGAAACCGACGCGATTTTTACTGGCCAAGATTATTCTTATTTTATTTATGGTGATGATTTCGAGTGCTCAACTGACGAATTACAAACTTGCGGCGCAACGATATTCTACGCAGATAGCTATTATAGTGACTTCAATGCCTATAATGTTTTAACGCAAACTATCGAAACATCTTATTTGCAAGGAAGTGGTTCTATTGGCTTCATTAGTGATTTATATGGTGCGAATATGGGACACCATGATGACAATTGGACAGAACTAAAAAATGAAGGTCGAAATGAAATGGGCAGTTTGCTTGTGAGAAATACTCAAGTTGTTAGCGTACCTGAACCATCCACACTTGCTATATTTGCTGCGGGAATAATAGGATTATTGCGATTTAGAAAGCGCTAAAATTGACCGTAATCATAATTTCGTTTACCTGTTAATAAGTAGGCTCCCCTCAAGTAAAAAAGCGCAACGGTTAAAACCAATTGCGCTTTTTTTGATTCCAAGTTAACTGTGCAAGGATTAGTTTAAGCCCTTCTGATTAAACACCTCAGATATTAGCACTTGAGCATCGCTAATAATTTGTTGAAGGTGTTGTTCGCTAACAAAGCTTTCAGCATATATCTTATAGATGTCTTCAGTTCCTGAAGGACGTGCGGCAAACCAGCCATTTTCAGTAAGTACTTTAACTCCACCAATAGCAGCATCGTTACCTGGCGCACGAGACAATACCTGTTCGATTTTTTCTCCTGCCAACATATCCATTGTGACATCAGTGATAGTCAGTGACTTCAACACTTCTTTTTGGGCGAAGTTAGCAGGCGCTTCAACACGGCCATAAAATGGTTGTCCCAGTTGTTCAACCAAATCTAGATATAACTCGTACGGATCTTTACCAGTCACAGCAATCATTTCTGCCGCTAATAGCGTCATCACGAAACCGTCTTTGTCGGTTGTCCAACACGAACCGTCTTTAGCGATGAATGATGCGCCAGCACTTTCCTCGCCACCAAAGGCGTAACTACCATTGTGCAGACCATCTACAAACCATTTAAAACCTACAGGTACTTCAGATATAGGACGGTTAATAAGTTTTGCAACGCGGTCGATTAACGAACTGGATACTAGCGTCTTGCCAATTTTTTTATCAGATGACCAATCGCGATGAGTCATCAAATAATGAATTGCTACCGCAAGGTAATGGTTTGGATTCATCAATCCGCCTGTTCGGCTCACTATGCCGTGGCGATCAAAGTCAGGATCATTTCCTACTGCCACATCAAAATCGTCTTTCATGGCGATTAAACCTGCCATGGCATAAGGTGATGAACAATCCATGCGGATCTTGCCGTCTTTATCTAGCGGCATAAAAGCAAAGCTACTATCAACTACAGGATTAACTACCGTGAGTTTCAATCCATACATGTCAGCAATAACTGGCCAGTATTCAATGCCTGAACCGCCAAGCGGATCCACGCCAATGTTAACACCCGCTTTTGCAATTGCGGCTAGGTCAATCACTTGAGCTAACTCTTTGGCATAGAAGGTTTTAAAGTCTTGCTTAGTTAACAGAGGAGATTTCATAGCTTGGTCAACACTGACACGCTTAACGTCTTTTAGTCCGTCTGCGATTATGACATTGGCGCGCTGTTCAATCACACTCGTTACTTCACCTTCAGCAGGCCCACCATGAGGAGGGTTGTACTTGATTCCACCATCTGTTGGAGGATTATGCGACGGAGTTATTATTAAACCGTCAGCACTTGCCTGATGCTGCTTGTTATGCGCGATAATTAAGCGAGACACAACAGGTGTTGGTGTAAAGCCTTCATCGTCCTGAATAATCACAGGCACATTGTTGGCTATAAGGACTGACAACGCACTGGCAAAGGCAGGCTCAGATAGCGCATGCGTGTCTTTACCCAAAAACAAAGGGCCTTGGTGATTTTGTTGCTGACGATACTCTGCCACGGCCTGACAAATGGCCACAATATGAACTTCATTGAAACTCTTTTTACTGGCATTACCACGATGACCAGACGTACCGAAAGTCACTTTTTCAGTTGCCTGAGTAACATCTGGCTGTAAATTGAAATAATCACTTACTAGCCGACCAATATTAATTCTATCTTGTGGTCTTACGGGTTTTCCTGCATGTTCATGTACTGTCATTGTCAGTCCTTGGTTGATTTACAGTAAATCGCGAATCTTTTCTATTTCAGCCTGCGAATACCCTAAAATTTTTGCTGCTTCAGTTAGCATCATTTTTTTACGGGTAGTATTTGAATTAGTAATTACCCAGTATGGGCTATCAGGGATTTGACGCGGTTTAGTACTGCTACCACTAGCAGCCAGTTTATCTTCACTGTCTGCAAAGTAGAGTCTGTCACGACCTCGTACATCACATACTGCGTCAAAATCATCACTGTGCACACGATGAAGCGCTGATAATATGATCAAGAATCTACCTACAGCGCCGCGTTGCATCGCTAGTTCTTCTTTGTTAATCACATTGAACACTGACTTAGCAGTGTCTCGCGCTTTCTGCTCTTTAGGTGCAGGAATACTTTCTTCTTGTGTTGTTTCTTGTGTTTCTTGCGTCGACGTTACTTTTAGTTCTTTTTCCGCTGTCGTTGCGGTGTCTTTTTCTGATGCAGCATCGGGCAAGGTTAATAAGCGTCTAATAATAGAAGAAGCACTTTCTCCTATATATTGTGTTTTAGATGCAATGTATTGATATAGTTCTTCGTCTATTTCGATGTTTTTCATTGATAACCTTGGAGATATTCAGATAACGGGCGTGATTATACTAACCTTGCCGTTAAGTCTCTAGCTAAGATTCAATTTAGTTTGCATTTTTTCAAGTGAAACATTTATGACAATTGCATCACATACAAAAAATCTGGACAATAGCCACATTTAGCACAGTTTCTTATTTCTTATGGGCATTTTACATTTTCAGCAGCAAGGCCAAGGTGAAGACGTTATATTAATTCACGGACTTTTCGGCAGTTTAGAAAACCTCAATATGGTGTCTAAGGGACTCGCACAGCAATATCGTGTTACCAGTGTCGATGTTCGCAACCATGGTCAATCTTTCCACGAAGACTCAATGAGTTATGACGAGCTGGCTAGTGATGTAAATGAAACCCTCGCTTCTCTTAATATCACAAACTATGCGCTGCTCGGTCATAGCATGGGTGGAAAGATTGCGATGCAAATGGCCCTGAGCAAGCCGTCACCTGTAAGCAAATTAATTGTCGCTGACATAGCCCCCATAGAATACCCACAGCATCACAATCAAATAATTGAAGGGTTACAATCCATTGACCTTAGTGTTGTAAAAAGTAGAAAAGATGCCGACGCACAACTGGCAAATTACGTTGATGAATCTGGCGTTCGCCAATTTCTGTTGCGAAATTTAGCGCAAGAGAATGGCCGCTTTTATTTTCGTTGCGCACTAGATTTTATTGCACGAAACTACCCGCAAATTGTGGTGGGTTATGAAGGTGCCAATACCTTTAACAAACCTACCCTATTCATCAAAGGCGGAAATTCAGACTACATAACCAGCGCGCACCGCACAAAAATCATGCAGCACTTTCCACAAAGCCAAGCCAAGATAATTCAAGGCGCAGGACATTGGTTGCATGCGGAAAAAACGACAGCATTTAATAAAATTGTCAGTGATTTTCTGCAAAAGTAATCATCTATGATCTTGCATGGATGCAAGTAAAACTAGCAGTAAACAAAATTTTACACTGAGGTGGCTGTAACATCACCACCAGGTTGTTGCATATGCAACATTATCATGATTAAAATTTATGTGTTTCATTCATAGCTTGTGGTATAGTGCGCCCTGAAAATTTTAGGGTGGTATATGTTAGCGGAACATTTTGAATTAATAGAAGCCATTGGGCTAAATTTATTTTTTGCTTTCATCTTTATTTTCATAGGGTTATCTATAAATGACGTTATGAAAAAAAATGATGTACCTAAAATGGGGCGATACGTTGTCTACTTCGTTTTATTTTTGGGATGCGCAGGCTTTATCGCAAAAGGCGTAATCCAATTTGTGTGGGAAAGCCAGGGCGTAGGTTAATTTATGGCGAAAGAAGCAGCAGATGTCACAACGATTGATTTGTTCAGTGACGACAAACGCCCGGGTCGACCACGAACTAATCCGCACTCGCGCAGTGTTCAAGTTAAAATAAATAAACGCAACCAAGTGAAACGCGACCGTACCAACGGATTAAAACGCGTTGAATTTAAGGTTCATATGAGTTTATTTGAGCGGTTAGATGCCATGGCGAAAGACAAAGGCGTTAATCGCGGTGAGTTAATTGAGACTTTGCTGGTGAAAGCACTGGCAGACGAACAAAAGTAAATTTTTTCAGAGTTAAAAATTAAGGTTATTTTCGATGGCAATTGTAGGCTTATTCTTCGGAAGCGATACAGGTAACACCGAAGCAGTCAGTAAAATGATCCAGAAAAAGCTGGGTAAGAAAATGGTTGATGTGAAAGACATCGCCAAAAGCACGAAAGAAGAAATCGCTGAGTTTGATTTAATCATTCTTGGTATTCCAACATGGTATTACGGTGAAAACCAATGTGATTGGGATGATTTCTTACCTGAACTTGAAGAAATTGATTTCAATGACAAACTTGTTGCGATTTTTGGTCTAGGTGACCAAGAAGATTATTCTGAATATTTCTGCGACGCAATGGAACCATTACGTGATATCGTTGAATCACGCGGCGCAATTTTAGTCGGTCAATGGCCAACTGACGGTTATGAGTTTGAAGCGTCCAAAGCACTTATCGACGAAAACACATTTATTGGCTTATGTGTTGATGAAGACCGTCAACCAGAGTTAACCGAAGAGCGTGTAGATAAGTGGGTTAAACAAATCTACGACGAGATGTGTTTAGCAGAGCTTGAAGACTAAGCTTTTACACGTAATCAATACAGTGTAATTTGAACAAGGCATGTGTTTCTTAGTGAATTACATGCCTTTTTCGTATTTTCTCTCGTTGTGCAAGTATGCACTACTCTAACAAGATACTGCTATGTAAAACAGCTAATCCAATCAAACTAAAAAAGAACAAACTTACTGAAACGGGCTCTGGAATTGGGCATGGTGGTTGACCTGGCTCTCCACATTGCGGCGGAAGTACGTCCTCTTCTATACCGGCATATCGCACATTGGGTTGTGAAAAGTTATAAAAGCCGAATGAGCCGTTTTCAAAACTACCATTTATATTAAACTGTTCAACACCATCAACTTCGACACGAATATTCGATGCAGTAAAGCTAATTTCGAACAAATATTCTGTATGGTCACTCCAGCCGATATTACCTAACGTTGCCGCTCGCTCAATGAATGAAACATTGCCTACATGATCCCAAGCATCGGCATTCGTGTCGACACCACTAGCATCAATAGAACCAGTAACACGAGATATAGACATACCTGCGTCCCATCCCCCTTGTGTCCCTTGCTTCCAATCAACCAAAATAAAGTCTGTCGTAGCATTACTCCCGAATAAATCATTATCATCGTATCCGAGTACGAACCCGACAAAATCATCATCTCCCGTCGTTTCTACCTTGATAGAGCCCGACAGTGACAAACCTTGACTATCCATACCATTAAAAAATACCGTTGGCCGGCTATTAAGCGTTTGAAGCACCGAATTATTGGGCGCTCCGGGTAATACCCAATTGCCTGAACCATCTATTAGCCAACTAGATAAATCAATTAACCCTGCATGAACTGGAATTGAGATGATAAGCGAGAAAAGTATTACTACCAATTTAGAATACATAGATTTCAAAGTAACAAACATGATGATCTCCACATTGTGAGTATCCTTGGCAGTACACAATACAACCAATGCCCGCCATATTTGCGTCTGAGCATTTGTGTGCAAAATTCATACAACACTGGCAAACATCATACTTATCAACGCAATAAGTTTTACGTTTTATTCATGAAGTTAGCAATTGTAAAAAATACTGACATTTAAACGAAATAATTGCACAGATTGAAGTAGGAGCTCAAAGTGAAAGCTGTTTTAAATTTGCCAACCATAGTTTTCTAAGGCAAATTAGTCATATTCAATTCATTCATCGCGCTTATCGATGCGTGTAAAACTGCCGATTAAGGGAATATATGAAACTCTCTGCACTTTGTTTGTCACTCGTAGCCGCACTACCCGTTGTTGCCTCAGATATTAATATTCCATCCTCTGACATCGATGGCATATACAAGCTTTACCGCCACTTACACCAAACTCCTGAGCTTTCGTATCATGAAGAAAAAACGGCAAAGGTGTTGGCTGAAAAATTAGAAGCGTTAGGTTTTACTGTTACCACCAATATTGGCGGTCACGGCGTGGTTGGTCTATTCAAGAATGGAGAAGGCCCGACGGTGATGATAAGAGCAGACACCGATGCGTTACCGATTGTTGAAGAAACGGGTATGGATTACGCATCCAAAGTCAAAGTAAAAGATAAGAATGGCAACATGGTAGGCGTCATGCATGGTTGTGGCCATGACATCCATATGTCGAGCATGATAGGCACGGCACAGCAACTTATGCGCAACAAAGATAAGTGGCAAGGCACGTTAATGATGGTGGCACAACCAGCTGAAGAAGTTGGGGCTGGTGCCAAACACATGCTTAAAGATGGCTTGTTTTCAAAATTCGCCCTACCAGACTACGTTATTGGGCTGCACGTGAGCGCCTCATTGCCTGCCGGTTCTGTTGGCTTAGTGTCAGGATACACATTAGCGAACGTAGATTCAGTTGATATTACGGTCAAAGGTAAAGGCGGCCATGGTGCTTACCCTCATACGACCGTTGATCCTGTTGTACTCGCCTCTCGATTAGTGCTGGCGTTGCAAACAATTCCAAGTAGAGAAGTATCGCCACTAGAGCCAAATGTAGTAACCGTAGGCTCAATTCATGGCGGCTCCAAACACAACATTATTTCGAATGAAGTGAAACTCCAACTCACGCTTCGTTCGTACAACCCCGATGTACGCGATCAGCAAATCGCTACGATAAAACGTATCGCCAACGGTATTGCCATGAGCGCAGGACTACCCGAAGAATTATATCCAGAAGTATTTGTGCATGAAGAAGAAAGCATCCCGTCAACCTACAATAACCCTGATCTCGTCACCCTAGTAAAAAGCAGCATTACGTCAGAGCTAGGACAAGACAAAATCGTCATGTCTGACCCTGTTATGGCGGGTGAAGACTTTGGATTATATGGGCGCACTCAAGAAAATGTACCCATTACAATTTTCTGGCTAGGGGGCGTTGCACCAGATACCTACGAACAAAGCCAGCAAAATGGCACGCCACTGCCCTCTTTACACTCAAGTAAATTCGCACCTGACTATAAAGTTGCGTTACCAACAGGTATTCGAGCGATGACCAGAACGGCAATAGATTTGTTTAACAAATAGCATCAGTTCCTAACCTTTTGGTTTAGCCGTAATGTAAAAGCATGTTGTCAGATTTAATAGGCTCTTAAATCTGACAACCCACAAACTGCCTTCTGTTCAAATCATTATCGTAATAGACTAATCTTAAACTAGTTACTCTGGATAATTAGGTAAAAATGGCTCCACTATTATTAAAAACGAATTCGCATAGAGTCGCAGTCATATTGCTTTGCTACCTGTTAGCAAACTTTGTGTCAGCAAAAGAGCCAATAAGAATTGCAACATTAGAATGGGCCCCCTTTATTGGCTCCAACCTACCTAACAAAGGCTACACAGCTGAAGTCATCACAGCCGCGTTCGCGCATACAAAACACGAGGTAAAAATTGAATTTGTTACTTTGGCTCGTGGCAAAAAGCTTTTGCATCAGGGTTTAATCGATGGCTATATAACGCCTTACAATAGTATTAAAGAAGCGGAACATCACCTCGTTTCATTGCCATTTCATGGTGACAGTATGGGGCTACTGAAACCTAAACCACTTCATTTGCCCCCTCTTGATCCAATGTCGCATCAATTTGACGATTATCTTGAAAAACTCGCCGATTATCGGTTTGGTATTATTAGTGGCAGCGTAATTTCTTCCCGTTTCCAAGCACTACCAGCAAGCAAGGTCATATATGCTACCAACAACCTACAAAACATAGATAACCTTGTACAAGGCAAAGTAGACTTTATCGTTATTGGTAAATATTCAGCAGCAGATATCATTACCAACCATAGGCCACATTTTATTGGCAAGTTTGAATTTCTGCAATCTCAAAATTCAAACAAAGGCTTTCGTCTTGCATTTTCTAACAAGAATCCAAACCATTTATCGTTAGTAGAAAGCTTTAACCAAGGCCTATCAGCAATCACGCAAAATGGTGTGCTCAATAAATTAAATGAGAAACATGGCCTCTATCCTCCAAAGAGCCTCGCAGATACTAAAACCTTAACCATTGGTACTGTTAACAACCATGATATGTTGATGTTAAAAGAACTCACATCAGCTTTTGAAAAAGCACATACTGACATCAACTTGGAGTGGCGCATATATGATGAAAATACACTCAGAAGCCGCACGTTGAGTGACTTAGCTATTTCAGACGGTCAATTCGATATTGTTACCATTGGCCTGCAAGAACTGCCCGTTTGGTCTAAGAATAAATGGCTTTCCCCTATCAGAAATCTACCAGACACATACGAAGTTGCCGATATTTTTTCACATCTTGCCGCGGCTCACTCTTATGAAGGTGACCTATACGGACTACCTTTTTACGCTGAATCATCAGTCACTTATTTTAGAAAGGATTTATTTGCTAAAGCCAAAATCACTATGCCAAAACAGCCCACCTATAGAGACATAATGAAGTTTGCTAAGGCTATCCACCGACCGAGAGAAGGTATTTACGGTGTCTGCTTACGCGGCAAAGTTGGTTGGGGAGAAAATATGGGGCTATTTACCACTATGGTCAATGCTTACGGTGGGAAATGGTTTGATGAAAATTGGCAGCCTCAAATATACACCAAGCCATGGAAAGAAGCACTTAACAACTATAGCGCCTTAATCACTAAATACGGCCCGCCAAAGCCCACTCGTAATGGTTATAACGAAAATTTGCAGTTATTTATCAAGGGTAAATGTGGTATTTGGATTGATGCGACTATTGCGTCAAGCAGTATCTTTAATTCTGAGTTATCACACGTTAGTGATGTTGTAGGTGTAGTAAAAGCGCCCATGGAAAAAAGCAAAATTGGCATCAATTGGCTGTGGGCTTGGTCGTTTGCTATTCCTGAATCATCAAAAAACAAGCGAGCGGCACAGCAATTTATCACGTGGGCGACCTCCAAAGATTACATTAACATCGTCGCTAACAAAATAGGCATCAAAGCGATCCCACAAGGCACGAGAAAATCTACATACAATAACCAAGCCTACCGCGCCAGTGTTCCGTATTCGAGTGTCATGTTCGAGGCGATGTTAGAAGCCAGTAAACAAGGTGAAGCTGTGAATGACAAACCGTACAAGGGTATTCAATTTGTTGAAATTGGTGAATTTCCGGCAATCGCTAATCAGGTTGGCCAGTTAGTTTCAGAAGTCATTCAAGGGAAGATAAAACCTGATGCCGCATTAAAAAAAGCACAAAACTTCACTAAATTGCAAATGGCACTATCTGGTTACTATGAAGATAAATCCCCCTAACTTTTGTAATGCAGTATGACAGCGTAAAAAATGAAGAGTCGCTTAGCACTGATGTTTTCCAACCAGCGCCAAGTAGCCTAATTTGCCCCAAAAGCGCAACTAACGATGTTGTTTCTTTTTGCGAATATAAAGAGTTCGATTAAGGGTTACGACTGTATCACCTTTTTCATCGATCACTTTTACCGGTAATACAGGTAAATACTTCTCGCCATTTTCCGTATGCTTTTTGATATCGTTTATCAATTCATCAGTAATATGAAATTCTGCATGCACCACGCCTTTACCCGGCTTCAAATAGTCAATATCTGAAAATTTGTCCCACACATAATAGTCTTTTCCCAATCGGGCCATGAGCAACAACATGTAAAAAGGGTCGGTCATCGCAAACAAAGAACCACCAAAGTGTGTACCTACCGCATTTTTATTCCAAAAACGCATGCGCAACTCAACTCTGGCATAGTCATAGTTTTTGGTTATTTTTGTAATGTGAATGCCAGTGAGCAAGAATGGCGGCCACAAATTCAGCCCCCATTTAAACAACCACGAATATTTGAACATTTATACAACCTAATTAAACAAAACCAACTCATCGTACCAGATAGTAGTGACAGTGAAAACGCTAAAGTTAATAATCATTTGCAATTACACCTTTTATCACGCAACATTACCCCCTATAATTTAGAACATACCAAATCGTATCGAGATAAAAAAAACATGCCCGATCAAAATGAAGAGCTTAAAAGAGCCGGCCTGAAAATTACCTTACCTCGCGTAAAAATTTTAGCGATTCTCCAAGATCCTGAAAACCAACACATTAGTGCTGAAGACGTATACAAAATTCTATTGGAACAACAAGAAGAAATTGGTCTGGCAACTGTTTATCGCGTATTAAACCAATTTGACGATGCGGGCATCGTTACTCGTCACCATTTTGAAGGTGGCAAATCAGTATTTGAACTGAGCCACAAAAAGCACCACGATCACTTAGTATGCTTAAAGTGTGGTAAAGTTGTTGAGTTTGAAGACGACGTGATTGAAGATCGCCAAGAGTCAATCGCCAAAGCACACAACATCAAGCTTACTAACCACAGTTTGTATCTTTATGGTGAATGTGAAGACAAAGACGCTTGTGAAGAGTACCGTCAATCACATAGCTAATTATTGATAGTAAAAATAATTCGTAAAGCCCTGAAAATTGCAGGGCTTTTTTATGTCAGAAGAAAATTCCGTTAGCACTCATTTAGCCATTTCATAAAATTACGATAACCATCGCTGCTAAAATTTGCCGAACGTTGATTCATAAAACCATGAAGATAATCGCTGCCTATAACTTCCACAATCGAGAATTGTTGTAATTGCTGGGTAAGGCTTTGCACATCAAAATGGGGCTCAGAACTTGGCATGACAACAGTACATGGAAAATTTGGAGAGTGCGCAAGGTACTTCCTGATTTGACCACCATAAAACAACACCGCGTTGTTAACAGAGAATGGTAACTTTTGCTTACCCATCAACCAAACTGCTGATGCCCCTACACTAAAGCCAACCAAATTAACTGGCTGTTCGTTTTGAGTCTGAATTAACTCATTTTGTAACGTGTGTGCTATAAAATGTTCAACCTTGCGGGCATATTCTTCAACCCCACCGTGTGTCATTAAATACGCATAAGCTTGCTGCTCATCTTCAAAAATGAGATCTTGCTCTTGATAGGGAGAGATTGGAATCACTGTCCCTGGTAGTTGCTCACACAAGCCGTTAAATTCTGGCGTGAGCCCATAAATTTCAGGTAATGCGAACGTTATCATCGGTGCTGAAACTGTTTATATTGCAACGACTTTTTCACCATTGGCCATTCAGAGCAGATAATTGAAAACACTACCGTATCGCGCAATTGCCCGTCAGGATGTATTTTATGATTACGCAAAATGCCATCTTGTTTAGCACCTAGACGCGCAATCGCATTTCGAGAAGTTAAATTGTGCCAATGGGTTCTGAATTCGACAGCGATGGCATTTAACTTCTCAAACGCTAAGGTGAGTAGTAACAGCTTACATTCGGTGTTCACACCTGTACGTTGGAAACTTTTAGCATACCAAGTGTAGCCAATTTCAACGCGTCGATTAGTTAAGTCTGCATTACAAATTCGGGTCATGCCAATGATACGATTAGCTTTTTTGTGATAAACCACATAAGGTAACGCGGTTTGTTGCTTATATTGGTCAAAGGCTGTTTCAAGATATTTATCAATTTTTAGCTCATCGGGTACGCTGGTAAACCACAATGACGAAAGTTCGCCGTCACGCGATGCAGCTAACAACTCTGCACGATGCTTTGCTTCAAGCGGCCTCAACGACACTATCTCACCGTCAAGCACTTGATAATTATTGAGTAAATCCATGAACTTTCCTTCTTCAGTCTATACAAAAGCCTATGTACGTAATACTCTTAGCGTAAAGTAAATCACTGCTAATGTAAGCACGACAAAGGTTACGCTGAGGATTGTTTTGAAAAAATAAGAAACTCTATATTTGAGCCGCTTCCACCAGCCTTTTTCAGGTAATTCAGCTATGTCACCTTGAAAAATATGGAGGAATACCGACAAAGTCAGCGCCCACAAAAACACTAAAAAAAATGGGGTTAACCAAATCGACTGTAGTTGTGGGTCTTGCAAAACAACCAGTAAATAACCAATAGCTGCAAACGCTATTACTGCGACAAACCGCGCTGGCCAACTTAACCATTGAAAAATGCTCGCTAGTCGATGCAAGTATAGAATCACATCAATATCCTTGTTTTAGATTAACCGCTTCAGGTGTCTGACCTGTACGAAAATAATATTCTATGTTGCCCGACACAATATCACATGCGGTTTCACGATTGGTAGGCGCTGAAACGTGCGGAGTGACGGTTACTTTTGGATGGTGCCATAAATCACTTTGAACAGGCAACGGCTCATGTTCGAAAACGTCTAACACGGCATGCGATAGCAGTTCGTTATTCAAAGCCTGCAATAAATCAGCCGTACATACCACAGCACCGCGTGCAAAGTTAACTATTGCACTGCCCTTTTTCATTTGGCCAAAAGAGGTTTGATTTATCAGGTGATGTGTTGCTTGAGTCAAGGGCAAGAGTACAACAACGGTATCACTTTGTGACAATATTTGCTGTACCCCTTCATCGCCGTAAAAACATTGTACGCCATCTAGTTGCTTTGCTGTTCGGCTCCAACCTAAAACCTCAAAGCCAACTTTATTCAGCAAAGCAGCACTTGCCTTGCCTAGCTCCCCCAACCCTAAAATTGCCACACGATGCTGCTTTACTGGTTTTATCTCATGTTGTCGCCATAGCGCCTGCTGTTGCTGCTCACGGTACAACGGAATGTGACGATGCAAGTATAAACACCAAGTAAGAACAGCTTCAGCCATAGTTGTCGCCAACATGGGATCAACTAAGCGTACAATTTTGAACTTTGGGTGTTCTAGTTGATTTACTAGACTGTCAACACCAGCCCACAAGCTATGTACCCACTTGAGAGAAGAAAATATCGTTAGTTCACTAGCCAAAGGATTTGCAACTACCGCACATTGGCACTGAGAAATTTGCTCAGATGACATGGCTTCTGGCATTACTACACGTGCTGATTTCAATCGTGAATTAAGCGCTTCACACCACTGTTTTTGCTCATTTATAGCGAGTTGACTGATAAATGGAATTAACTGCATGTCACCTTGAGACTTCTTATATTAGATTGCTTATTAGTGATCCTTCCAAATTTGCTCAGGTTTAAGCTTCAATACTTTACGGGTTGATGGTTCGTCTTGCTTAGATTGCTGAGCTTTTGGATTCACGTAAACTTGTTTTGGCGTTGCCGCCTTTTTCGCGTGTTTTGGTTTGTTCTTGCTTTGCGCTGCTTTTGGGTTTCCACTATTACCAGTACTCTCGGTTGAAGGACGGTGCGTTAGCTGCAACCCCATCAAAAACTTACGTAATAATTGCGCTTTACAGTGGCGAAAATGCTTGTGTTCAGGTTTACGAAAAAATGCTGAAAGTTCAGGTTTACTAATAGTGAACTCGGCTTTTTTCAGTAACGCAATGATATCTTCTGCCTGAAGGTTAAAGGCAATTTTTAACTTCAACAAAATTAAATTGTTGTTTAGTGTTTTTTCAGCAATTGGTAGTGTGTCATCTTTTTTACCGCGCTTTTCGATGATTAACCCATTCAAAAAATGCGCTAAGTTTTCGTCAGTAATCGCCGCAAATTTTTCATCTTCGTCTTTGAGCAACCAAGATTGAATTTGTTCTATCGTAATCAAACGCTCAACATGCGCAAAAATAGCCTGAATTTGTTTATCTTTAAGGTTTAGCGTATAGCGAATACGGCGAATAACGTCGTTATTAGTCAAGTAAAGCTCCTAAAGCAGAATAATATGAGCAAATATGTCGCCTGCCAGCTCCTTTTGGCATGCGATGTAAAATTATTGGCCATTATACGCGGATATCAATTGATTCGCTTCACTTTTATCTGAGCGAATTTCAGGAACGAGTTTCTAACGATAAAAATTGCTCTTCAGTAATTAAAATTTAGCATCGGCTCTGCTATGATATGCCCCTTTTATTTCAATGAAATAGACAGTCGATAGCGATAAAATGAGTAAACGTCACCTACTTTTTTCCCCTGTTCTTCCGCACAGTCGTGGCAAGTCTCCTGACAAAAAAACATGGCTGAATTTAATTAGCTCCAGCGCAAGCCTTGCGTTAAGCTATGCAGCACGACAAAGTGAGCGTTTAACACTCGTCGTTACCAGCGACACACCTTCGGCACTTCGAATTGAACAAGAGTTGTTGAGTCTCAATGCTGAACACCAAGTGAACGTGAGTTTATTTCCTGATTGGGAAACGCTTCCATACGACTCATTTTCGCCACATCAAGATATAATTTCTCAACGCTTAACCACCCTGTACCAGCTATCACGCCAAGCCAACGGCATTGTCATTGTACCTGTAACTACATTGGCCCAACGATTAGCGCCACGTTCGTACATTGAAAGCAACAGTTTCGTCGTTAATAAGGGCGATAGAAAAGATTTACATCAGCTAAGAGTGGAGCTCGAAGCCAGTGGATATCGCTACGTTGATCAGGTGATGGAGCATGGTGAATTTACAGCAAGAGGTTCAATTTTAGATTTATATCCAATGGGCAGCCAGACGCCCTATCGATTAGATTTTTTTGATGATGAAATCGAAGAAATTCGCATTTTCGATACTGAAAATCAACGTTCCAGCGATAAAGTCGACAACATACACTTACTACCTGCACACGAATTTCCAACGGACGAAACTGGTATAAATCTGTTTCGTCAACGCTATCGCGACTCGTTCCAAAGCACCATAAACAAAGAATCTATTTATCATCAGGTAAGTAACGGTGTTATGCCTGCGGGTATCGAATATTACTTACCACTGTTTTTCGAGCAAACTGCAACGCTTTGTGACTATTTGCCGCAAGACACTAACGTAATAATTCACGGCAACATCGACAAAGCGCTTGAGCAATATTGGTTAGATATTGATTATCGCTATGAAGATCGTCGCTACGATCCAACGCGCCCGTTGCTACCGCCAAACGAATTGTTTCTCAATATTGAGGCGCTTTATTCGGCACTAAAACCGTTTGACCGTGTCACTATTGACGCCTCACAAGACGCAGTAAGCGACGCCGAAGCGTCATCAGAGCGCGGAAAGATTGTTTATGATGTTACATCATTGCCATCGGTTGCCATTGATCAACAGCAAAAGCAGCCATTCGATCTACTCAATGTATTTTTACGCGATAATGATAGCCCGAAGAAAGTGCTATTTATTGCCGAAAGCGCAGGTCGACGTGAAACCTTACTCGAATTACTTAAGCGAAACGACATAACGCCAAAAGAATTTGCAAGTATCGAAGCCTTTATTGAAGCAGATGATAACTACGGTGTTACCGTTAATGCCCTAACCACGGGCTTTATTTTCCAAAGTAAAGGCACTGCACAAAGAAATCGTATTGCATTAGTCACCGAAACTGAACTACTCGGTGATCGCGTCAAACAAACACGTCGTCGAAATAAGCAAAAAGATGTACAAACAGACGCGATTTTCAAGAATCTGGCCGAGCTATCTATTGGTCAACCTGTGGTGCATATTGAACATGGTATTGGTCGCTATTTGGGGCTACAAACCATAGAAACTGGTGGTATTACTACTGAATTCTTAACGCTCAGCTATGCTGGTGATGCCAAGCTTTACGTGCCAGTTGCTTCACTGCACTTAATCAGCCGTTATTCAGGTAACGATCCTGAACACGCACCGTTACACAAATTGGGTAACGACACGTGGAGTAAGGCCAAACAGAAAGCCGCTGAAAAAGTACGCGACGTAGCAGCAGAGTTACTTGATGTATACGCCAAACGAGCCGCTAACAAAGGATACAGTTTTAAACGTGATAAAGAAGAGTATCGCGCCTTTGCCGCAAGTTTTGGTTTTGAAGAAACATTAGATCAGGAGCAAGCGATAAATGCGGTAGTTTCTGACATGTTATCTGACAAGACGATGGATCGCTTAGTGTGCGGCGATGTAGGTTTTGGTAAAACCGAAGTCGCCATGCGTGCGGCATTTATTGCAGTGAACGATGGCAAGCAAGTGGCAATGTTAGTGCCTACCACCCTGCTTGCGCAGCAACACTATGAAAACTTTAAAGATCGTTTTGCCAACTTACCTGTGTCTATCGAAGTGTTGTCGCGCTTTAAAACCGCCAAACAGCAAAACGAAGTCATTGCTAAAGTCGAGTCAGGGCAAATTGATATCTTGATCGGCACGCATAAATTGTTGCAAAACACCATCAAATATAAGTCACTCGGGTTGTTAATTGTCGATGAAGAACATCGTTTTGGTGTGAAACAAAAAGAAAAAATTAAACAACTGCGCAGTAATGTCGACATCCTCACATTAACCGCGACACCTATTCCACGTACCTTAAACATGGCGATGGGCGGTATGCGAGATTTGTCGATCATTGCAACGCCACCAGCAAAACGACTGGCGGTTAAAACGTTTGTTAGACAACGCGACGAAAAACTCATTCGCGAGTCGATCCTTCGTGAAATCTTACGCGGCGGACAAGTGTACTTTTTGCATAACAACGTCGACACCATAGAACGCACCGCACAAGAAATTCAAGCCTTACTGCCAGAAGCAAAGGTTACTACGGCACATGGGCAGATGCGCGAGCGAGAGCTCGAACGTATCATGAGTGACTTCTACCACCAGCGATTTAACGTGCTGGTATGTACCACGATAATTGAAACAGGTATCGATGTTCCTAGCGCCAACACTATTATTATGGATCGCGCTGATCACTTGGGGCTTGCACAACTACATCAATTACGTGGCCGTGTTGGTCGTTCGCACCATCAGGCATACGCGTATTTGCTCACGCCACATGAGAAACTTATCACCAAAGACGCGAAAAAACGCTTGGAAGCCATTGCTTCATTAGAAGACTTAGGGGCGGGCTTTACGTTAGCGACTCATGACTTAGAAATTCGTGGTGCTGGTGAACTTTTAGGTGAAGAGCAAAGTGGCTCGATGAGTCAAGTTGGGTTTAGCTTATACATGGAAATGCTAGATAACGCAGTACAAGCGCTTAAAGAAGGTAAAACACCATCGCTTGACCAAGTTACGGCTAAACAAACCGAAGTCGATTTACGTATTCCGGCGCTACTGCCTGAAGACTATATATTTGATGTTAGCTTGCGCTTGAGCTTGTATAAGCGTATTGCGAGCAGTAACTCGAATGAAGAATTAGACGACATTCAAGTAGAGCTTATCGACCGATTTGGCTTGTTGCCTCAGGCTACCAAGAATTTAGTTCAAATCGCTAAGTTGAAATTGAAAGCACAGAAGCTTGGTATTTCTCGCATAGATATGGGCCCGCAAGGTGGTTCACTAGAATTTAGCAACGATACAAAAATTGACCCTATGTTTATTATTGGCCTGATTCAACAGCAACCAAACGTGTTTAAAATGGAAGGCGCTAACAAACTTAAACTCAATAAGAAAACGGAAGATGCTCAATCTAGATTTACACTAGTCACACAAATACTGAATGACTTAAGTAAAAAAACAAAATAGCCGAATGCACAAGTAAACTGACGTAAAAAGTAGTTGCATGATAAAACATAAAATTTATGCAACTTCTGATAAACTACCGATGCGGTTACTTAATAAGACTTTTAAAACGCTGGAAATTTAATGAGAAACAAACGTACCCAATTATTGAGTTTACTGGCGGCAATCATTGCCACCAATGCTCCTGTTGCTCAAGCAGACAGATGGAGCGGTAAATGGTTTGAAGTTGAAGTTATCTTATTAAGTCAGTTAGCCGACAAATCTTCCATCCGTGAACATTTCGACGAAGCAAGGCCATTACCAAAATACCGTCGATTCTATGATTTATTATCTCCGTATTTACAACCTGACATTGCCAGTCTAAAACAGGCTTTACCTTTATGCAGTGACAGCAAAGATCCATTAGCAGAATTGGCCACCATGCCAACCTTACCGCCCCTGTTCGAAGTAAAAACATTAGAAGAGATTGAACAACTTCCTGTTTTACCAAGGGAAGAGGCTGATGGATCAACAGACATATCAGCCAGTGATAACTTTGCATCTCCTGAGTTTTCAACTGATATCAGCGCTACAGCATCCGAACCAACAGTTGGCACAGACGCAGAATACATAGGCACTACCTCTGAAATAGAGGCCATTGAAGAAGAAGGCCTAACACCAGAGCAACTAACGCGGTTGGCAGCGGCAGAAGAAGCGCTCGATCCGATAAAACTTAACTACAATACGTTAGTTGTTCCATTTCCTAAACGCTTTTGCGTGTTAACACAAGACGAATTCAATCAACTGGATTTAAATCCAGCACGTTATTCATATAATGGTTTCTTGGTTGATGAAATGCCGCGATGGATTGATGGTATTGAAGACATTAGCAGCACACAGCCCTATTTATTAAGTCGTGAGTCATTAGAGTTGCACGACATTGTTAAGCAACTAACGCGTAGTCGTGACTTTAGACCTATTTTACATTTAGGGTGGCGCCAGCAGGCCTACCAACTCAATAGAGCCACACCAGTTAGGTTGTCGGCTGGTGACAATTTACAAGCAAACTTTGTTAAGCAAGTAGAGCAATATCTCGCCGATAAAAAAACACTTGAACAACAAGAAGCCCAACTAGCGAGTATTTTTGAAAGTGGCGAAACAGCCCAACAATCGCTAGTAGACGAAGAGAATAGCGAGGCATTTCAAACTGTTCAGCACATAAACACAGTTCTACAGCAATTACCTGATATTTCTCCGGAAAATACGCCAATTGAGACCTTGGCAACATTGCAAGTGAATGATGTGGCACAACGCTCACATGATGAATCCCTTTTGGAGGCACCGCAAACGCCTGAACAGCCATGGTATTTGAACGGTTTCTTCCGCATACATTTACACCAAAATTTTCTCAACATCACCGCTGACTTTAACATTATGAATCACACGCTTGCACAGCAGGCAACCCTAGCATTGCAGCCAAACAACGATGTTGAATTAAAGCCTATTCACTTTAGTCAGACACGACGTATTATCAGTCGCGAAATTCATTACTTTGATCACCCTTATATGGGCATGATTGTGCAAGTAAGACGCTATAATAAACCGATTGAAGAAGTCGACGCTGATGCCGAATCATTAGAGGATTAACATGGATAAAGAAACAGAAATTCAAGCCGCCGTTTTTAAACGTCTACTGGCACATTTAGATTCACGCAAAGACGTTCAAAACATTGAATTAATGAACTTAGCTGGTTTTTGCCGCAACTGTTTTTCAAAATGGACAGTACAAGAAGCCGAAAAGCTTGGCGTAGAAGTAGACATTGATGAAGCGCGCGAGCAAGTTTACGGCATGCCATACGCAGAGTGGAAAGAAAAATATCAGCTGCCAGCAACTGAAGAGCAATTGGCTATTTTTAACGCGAAAAATAAGAAATAACCTAAGGTAGAAACACGGATGAAGACAATTGGCCTCATTGGCGGCATGAGCTGGGAAAGTACGCAACACTATTACCAACTGATAAATACCGCAGTAAAAGAAACTTGTGGTGGTCTTCATTCAGCGAAGGTTGTTTTAGTCAGCGTAGATTTTGCCCCCATTGAAGCACTTCAACGACAAGGGAACTGGCAGGCGGCTGGCGAGTTACTCGCGCAAGCAGCGAAACAGCTAGAAGCTGCGGGAGCTGACTTTGTGCTAATTTGTACCAATACTATGCATATTGTTGCCGAACAGGTACAACAAGCAGTGTCGATTCCACTCATTCACATTGCCGATGCTACAGGTGATTTCATCACCGCAAAAGGTTATCAGCGTATAGCACTGCTTGGCACGGCATTTACAATGGAACAGCCTTTTTATAAGCAACGGCTGCAAGAGCGCTATCAGCTAGACATCATCACACCAAACGAAACACAGCGCGCTGAAGTACACAGGATTATTTATCAAGAGTTATGTTTAGGTAAAATTAAACCAAGCTCACAAGACTACTACCTAAGTGTGTTACAGGAATTGCAACACACTCACGGCGCAGAAGCAGCGATTCTCGGTTGTACTGAAATTGGCCTATTGGTTAAACAACAAATGTGTGGCCTTCCGCTCATCGACACCACAGAAGTACATGCATTAGCAGCGGTAAAGCATGCGCTTGCTAAAAGCGATTAATACCAATCCGTATAATTAATTAAGATTCAGCGACAATTCTGTTATCACACTAGGGGCTGACTCAATAAGATTATTCATCGTCCTTGTCAGATTTCTCTGACAATCCTCTACCAAAGACCACTGGCCCTAACGCAACGCCAAACGCAATTCCAAGTGCTAAGCCAACACCAACGTTGCCAAACGCAGCGCCCATGGCAACACCAAGAGCGATGCCGACACCTATACCGGTTTCCGTTCCACGTTTTATATTACGTTTCTGCTTTTCAGTTTCAGGTTCCATTGGTGATTTCTCTATTGTTACTAGTTCATATTCAAATCATAGGCATTAGCCTAATCAAGTGTTCGATTATTGAACATCTCTTTGAATAAGAAACAACGACTAACAGACAGAATAAAGGTAGTCTCTGATAAATCGAGAATCTAATTTTAGATTAAGCGTTCACTGATTTATCAAATACGAATTTTGTCATTTATTCGATGATTAGTGACTCTACTCGACATTGAAATTTCTTTCAGCTTAGCGTTAAGATTTCGTTTTTTCAGAGGCTTATCTATAACATCATCAAACCCCGTAGCCATATATTTTTCAATATCCACTGGCCTCACATTTGCAGTTAAAGCTATAACGGGTAAATATGGACGACGTTCCTTAATTAATTCGCAAGCCTTAATGCCGTCCATTTCAGGCATTTGTATATCCATTAAAATTACATCAAAAGTGTCATCTAGTAATTGCATAGCTTCTTTACCATTATTAGCCATTACAACATGACACCCTAAGCTATCTAACATCTTCTGAGCAATCACTTGATTTATTTTATTATCTTCTGCAACTAGAGCAGTAAGATTCAACTCTTCATATTCTTCAATCTGCGAACTTGAGCGTTTAGTTGCCATTGTAGGGATGATTGATAAGACTATTTCTACATTTGTTCCTTTTCCTTTTTCACTTGTAACATCGATTGTCCCTTCCATCGCCTCAACTAGTGATTTTACGATAGTCATACCTAGGCCTGTCCCGCCATACTTTCTCGTTGTTGACGGGTCGGCTTGTTCAAATGTCTGGAATAACTTTGATAACTCAAGTTCATTCATGCCTATACCAGAATCAGATATAGTTATCGAAATTCTCTTTTGCTCCACATTAGAGTCAATTATCAAAGAAATATGACCACTATCGGTGAATTTAACGGCATTATTCAAAACATTAAGCAAAATTTGTTTTATTCTGAGCGAGTCTCCCCGCCATTCTTCATGTTGAATATGTCGTTCAATCCCGAAGACAATATCCTTAATTTGACATTCTTTAGTAAACAAAACTTCTACATCAGTCAAAAGCTCTACTAAGTTGAAATTTCTGTGCTCCAACTTAAGCTTGCCCGCTTTGATTTTAGAGAGATCTAATATTTCGTTTACTATCATAATAAGAATGTCTGCACTTCGAAGTGCGGTATCAATTAGGTGAAGCGCATTCTCATCCAGCTTTTCATCTTTTAATAGTTGTAAGCTTCCACAAATACCGTTCATTGGCGTACGTAATTCATGTGAAATATTTGCAAGAAAGGCGTCTTTAGCTCCGTCAGCTTTTAAAAGGCGAACGTTCGTCTCATTGAGCTCAATAATTTTATTGTCAAGAGACTCTACAAGTGCTCTGATTGCAATATCAGATTCCTTAAAATGTCTAAATAAAAATATACAAACAGCAATGAAAGAAACTGACAGCGTTAAAAACAATACGGAAAATATTTGCGTTTTTTCTCTGTGTAAAACCTCTATCGCTTGTACTGTATTTGCTTTAGCATTTTCTAAGGCTTGCTGTATATTCCTTTGATATTCAAGTTTAAGATCTTTGTACTCTTGATTAAGCAATATCTCAATAGCTTCATTTGTATGGCCAGACTCAGCTAATTGAAAAGAACGAGTTTCTATTGCAATCAATTTATCATTGGCCTCGCTTGTTGCCTCAATTGCTTGTTTAATTGATGGGTCCAATAACTTAGCGGCTGCCAGTGTATCGTCTAACTTTTCGGCATTATCAAAATAGCGAGTTAACCAACCAGCTTGCAAACTATAGGCGTGCATTCGAGCAGACATCGTTAGCACTTCATCATAATAAACTATGTCTTGGGTAGATTTCTGGATATCTTGCAAGTTTGCAACCAATGCACTTTTCTGCTCAACGCTAGAGACTAAAAATGGAACGGTTGCTATCAGCGCTAAACCAACTAAACATAAAAGACTAACGAGAATCCTTTTCGTATTTTTGACTTCACTAAGCGAACTTTCCGTATTCATTATTAGCTAAATTCATTTTTTGTAATTTAGCCTATAAGTTTAGCTCATTTTTGAAAATTGCAGTCACTAATTAGTACTAACCCCCTATGCCATATGTTTTGCTGTGTAATCTGCTAAACATTTAGCCGTGAGTTGCTCCAACTCAGAAAACAGTTCTTCATCAACAGCTTTAAAATTGAAACACGACTTACCTTGCATCTTCTTCTTAAGCGCAGGTGAAATATCATTGAGTAGCTCAGGATTGCAATAAATGGGCATTAAGTGAAAAGTGACCTTACCTTTGGCTTGCTTAACCATACCAAAAAAGATGGGCTTATTCTTAGCGTCGAGTTTATGTGTATTGATATAAAGCTGATCTGCATTGTCTGTTACTACATGCAGATTTTCAGCGTGTGCCCTTAAAATATCTGCAAGCGCTTTAAATAATTGTTCCATCTCTATCTCCTGAAAACCACATTAAATTAATCACCACCACAACCACTACTGCAGCCACTGTCTGATAACGAGTCACCCGACGAGCCGCTGCAGCCAGACGAACAGCCTATGTGTGAAGCACAGTAATTATTGCCATAGGCAGGTGAGTTTTTGTCTTTGCAATTAAGTGAGTAGAAAAAACCATCTTCGATGTTGAGCAGTGCGTCAATGGCAAACAACATCGGTAATTTGTTTGGTAGCTTCGGATTTATCAAGTCTTGCGCACATGCTAAACGCCAGGTGCGTTTAATACCTTGTTGCGCTTTAGTGGGCGATTTCATCGCCTCAGTGGGCGTATGGTGAAGAAAACGGCCTAAGCCTTTTTTGCAAAACATCTGATAATTCTTGGTAAACAAAATAAATTGATGCCACGCAACATCCACCACTTGCGACGGCATAGCAACCGCTTGATGTTTTGCTTTGTATGCAACTAAAAAATAAGATTTGAGCGTATCAAGCACTAAGGCCACTTGTTTATCATCTAAATGCGGATAAGTGGTACTAACTGCACGACTAATTGCTTCAGGAAATTGATACGATTGAATATAAGCTAATCGTGCTTTATGACGGCGATATGCATACATAGCTAATAGAAATAGCGCCGCAATACTTACAAGAAAGAAGTTTTCCATAGATTTCTTTTCCTTTGGTAATTGTTAACTACTCAACCAATTTATACTCGAGCATGAATTGTTTGCCGTTCTCTCCCGCAACTAAAACATGTAGTGCATTTTTACCATAGCGTTGATAGCGTAAAGTTTGTGGAAAATCATGTGTTGAGTTAGAAAATTCAGCGATATCCTTACCACATTGCGTAAGCTTGAAAGCAATCGGTAACGAGTTGCTTTTTACTTTCGCCAGAAAAAACACCTCATCAGACATTTCCACTAACCGTAATGTCTCCGCCTCCACTACATTTCCTGATTGAATCAATATTGCTTCACCGCGCCCTTCAAATGTTTTCGTACTTACTTTTTGCCAAGATTCCTTGGTTACATATTTTTGACTGGTTGACTGCCAATTACCTAATATCCAACTTATTGATTGAAGCGATTTACAGCCCTGCGTGTCAGCATGCACGTGAGCTGATATAACCAATAGGCAACAAATTAACCATCTAATCATGATAATAAACCGTTTTTGACTCCGTGATATGTATCCAACACTACCAAGAGTGTAACGATTTAACAAATGCTTGATAAGACCTGTAGTAATTGTCGTACGCCTACTTTCAATAACATTTATCATTGCCCAAGCAACAGTCATGCAAAACTCAATACAAGTACCTTTACCTTCACTAATACAGGTTTTATGTCCAATTAATAGCCAAATACCTTTTTTGTAGACTCAAGCTATAATAATTAAGCTTGATCAAATAATTAGAAATCAGAAAAGCACTTAAAAACAACAACAAAAATGACAACCGAAGTTTGCTTAAGTTGTCGATAATACAATATTTACGTGGAGAAAATTATGTCAGTCAGCCTATTAGAACTTTGGATGCCCATCCTATTAGGAGGCGTATTTGCTTGGATTGCCAGTAGCGTCATTCACATGGTACTCAAATATCACCAACATGACTACAATGAATTAGACAACGAAAATGACGTGTTAAGCGCGTTAGGAAAGAGTCAACCCACCCCAGGTATATATACGCTACCACACTGCTCAGATATGAAACAAATGGCTGATGCTGACGTTCAAAAAAAGTTCAATGATGGTCCGGTAGCCATGATAAGCGTTTTTCCTAATGGATTGCCTCCAATGGGAAAACTACTACTGCTACAGTTTGTCTATTTTGTGGTAGGTTGTGCACTCCTTGCCTATTTAGCCAGCTCCGTATTACCGATGGGAGCTGGATATTTAGAAGTCTTTCAATATGTTGCTCAAGTGGGTTTTGTGACTTTCGGTTTTGCTACTATTCCATATAGTATTTGGTATGGACATCCTTGGGCTGTCACCGCACGATTTTTACTTGATGCGCTAATCTACGCAGTAGTCACTGCGGGTACATTTGCATGGTTATGGCCCTCAATGATGTAGACATTAGTTTCAGCGGCATGCCAAATATATTGGTTCATGCCGCGAAAATAAGGTGATTAACTCTCAAAGTCACGCCTGTTCAAAGCGGTGAGTACATGATCTTCCCAGCGACCATTTACCTTAAGATAGTTACGCGCAATGCCTTCACGCACAAATCCAAGTTTATTGAGTAGTCGAGCTGAGCGGTTATTATGAGGCATGTAGTTGGCCATGACACGGTTTAGTTTAAGCCGTTCAAATGCAAACTTTAATGTGTGTGAAACTAACGCTGTTGCTACACCCTTTCCTTGTACTGAGTGGCAAACACCATAGCCAATATAACAGGCTTGAAACGGCCCTCGACTAATTTGTGACAATGTACAATTGCCAACAACTTTACCTCGCTCTACCGCAACAAAATAAAAGCAAGTACCCGTCATTTGAGCGATGAGGTAATCTTCAATACGCGACTGCCATCTACATTCATCATGATAGCCAAAGTCGGTTTTTGGTTGCCACGGTTTAAAATGCGTTTCATTTGCTCGGTAGTATTCAGACAACGCTTTATAGTCTTCACGGATAATTTTTCGAAAGTTCATAGTGACTCAATCGGGAATATTCAACTGGCATTTTCAAGTTGCAAATCGAATTGGGCAAATAGTACTACGCTAATGATAAACCAATTACTATCATTACAATACTAATAAACTCATGCACTTATCAACCAGTTCGTTTAATTGAACGTTCAATTAACCTCAACAAATCTGTCATATTTCATTCCTATACTGGCGCCGATTTTCATAATAACAAAGAATAAAAGGATATATATGCCAACGTCTACAACACGTAAATCTTTGCTTGCTTTAGCCATTTCAACCGCACTACTTTCAGGATGTAATGACGACACAAAAGAAGTAGAAGTCATTAAAGAAGTCGAAATCATAAAGGAAGTTGAAGTTATTAAAGAAGTGCCGCCGGTAGAAGTAACCAAAGTAAAGAATGTTATTTTAATGATTGGTGACGGTATGGGTGCTCAACAAGTTGGGTTGCTAGAAGAATATGCACGTCGCGCACCTAACTCGACATACAAAAGTGCTGGCGGCAAAACTGCTTTATCTAAACTAGGTGAAGCTGGCCAATTAGGATTGTCACTCAATGCTCCATACGGCGACACGGGAAGCTTAGTAGTTGACTCAGCATGTTCTGCTACACAACTAGCGACAGGTTTAGCCGCTGGTTCTGAAATGGTTGGCTTAGATCACAATGGTAATGTTGTTGAAACTATTTTGGAAAAAGCAAAACAGCAAGGTAAAGCGACAGGATTAGTATCAGATACGCGTATAACTCATGCCACACCTGCCGCCTTTGCAGCACATCAACCACACCGTTCATTTGAGCCTGAAATAGCTGAGCAGTTAATAGAAAGCGGCTCAGTTGACGTACTGTTATCTGGTGGTGCACGTGTATTCTTACCATCTGATATCAAAACAGATACCAATGACCGTCAAGCAATGGCAGAACTTGGTGCGCCAGAAAGCGTTTACAAGAAATCAAAACGCAGCGATGATCGTAACTTAATACTTGAAGCAAAGAACCAACACGGTTATTCGCTGGCATTTGACGGTGAGCAACTTGCAGCAAGCGATGCGAATAAATTGCTAGGACTATTTGCAAATTCTGGGATGCAAGACGGTATTGCTTACAGTGCGTGTAAAAAAGGCAACAGTTGTACGCAACCTTCACTGCGAGACATGACACTTAAAGCGCTCGATATTTTATCAAAAGACGAAGATGGCTTCTTCCTTATGATTGAGGGTGGTCAAATCGATTGGGCTGGTCACGTTAACGACGCGGGCTGGATGCTACATGAATTGTTGAAATTTGACGAAGCAGTTGCCGCCGTTTATGACTGGGTAAAAGATCGTGACGATACATTAGTTGTTGTTACCGCAGACCACGAAACTGGTAGTTTTGGCTTTAGTTACTCACGTAAAGACTTGCCAGAAGGACAAGTGCTATCAGGCGATGGCATGAACGGTCATGAGTACAAGCCAAACTTTAACTTTGGTCCATTAACAACGCTCGACAAACTCCATGCGCAAACTGGCACCTTCTACGACATCATGACAGTCGTAAACGCGGATTGGGACTTCAGTGCAACAACGGGTCAACAATGGGCTGACGCAATCAATGCCCATAGTGAAATTAAAGTGACCGCCGATAAAGCGGAAATCGTTACCAAGCGTGAAGCTAATGAATACTATGTAGCAGATCACAAGTATTTAGCAGCAAGTGAGTTCCCTGCGATAGCCGACTTTAAAGAATTCTACGTATACGGTGATGAATTACACGCTAACTTAGTTGGCCGCGCATTGGCTGCCGATCAAAACGTAGTGTGGGGAACGGGTACGCATACCGCAGCACCTGTACCTGTATATGCTTTTGGCCCTCAAGGAGTAACCAAGCAAATCTCAACGATGCAACACCACGTTGAAATTGGCCAAAAAATGATGGCTGCTTTGCTTGACGATTAAGTAAAGCCAAACTCATACAGCAAAACGCTAATCATTTGGTCAATCAACCATTTGATTAGCGTTTTATTTGTATTGATACTCGATAATTTAGCTAACGTGCAAACTAGTTCTAAATTTTAAGAAACAATGCGTTCGCTTGTTGTCGACGATCTTTTTCTGCACGAGATTCTAAAAATCGTCCGCGATTTAACTGTTGTTGACGACGATCTTCACCAGAACGACGATCTACGTTGTCCCAAGTATCTCTTTGTATTGCTGTTGTTGTTTCAACAACGTCTTGGTTTACTGATTTGTACTGTTGACGTTTGTTAGCTTTAGGCTGCTGTCGTTTGTCTTTTGCAAGCACTTCCGAACGCATCGCGTATGCAGCCGGTAAAAGATCATCGATAAAGTCCATTCAACTACCCGTTTATTCAATCTAGTTTTTGTTATGATCAAACCTCATTGAACAAATAATCGGCAAGCGTATGGTTTTCTTTAGCTTTTATTTGAATAATTTTTCGACAAAGTAAATTATGAATAGCTACTTGAACTGTGCTATTTCACTCTCTTCAAGATAACGCCACTCGCCTTCTGCTAGAGTTTCATCCAGTATGATGTCGCCAATCTGTTCACGATGCAAACCAATAACACGATTGCCAACTGCAGCAAACATACGTTTTACTTGATGATAACGGCCTTCAACAATCGTTAATAACACTTCCTTTTCTGCTACAACGGTAAGCTGTGCAGGTAACGTAAGCGTTTTCTCCCCTTGAAGTTGCACGCCATCTAGAAATCGCTGGGCAACATCATCTGCAATGGGGTCACGCAACCAAACTCGGTAAACTTTTTTGCACGCTTTTTTGGGTGAAATAATGTTATGTGACCATCGGCCATCGTCAGTGACAAGCACTAGTCCAGTGGTGTCTGCGTCTAATCTGCCTGCAATGTGTAAATCAAAGGCTTTATCAACATCGAGATAATGCAATACTGAAGGATAAATCTCATCTACGTTTGAACAAATAGTATCAGCAGGCTTGTGCAGCATGATGTAGCGAGAAGATCGCGCAGTTAATACGTAGTCATCGAGCGTAATTTCATTATTTTCATGTACTTGAGTGGCGCCATTTTTAACGACTTCCCCATTTACCCGAACTTCGCCCATTTTCAGCACTTTTTTTGCTTCATTACGAGTTAACTCGGTGCTTTTACAAATAAATTTATCAAGACGCATAACAATACCCAATATGAATAACCGCGTCATTATCCAAAGTCTAACGCAATGTGCAAGATCTGATTGTTGCATAAGTGAGTGAGTGGTAGAGTAAAAAACTGTTATCTGTTTAATTTATTTGATTGGGAGATGTTATGGATTTAATGCACGGACTGATATTAATCTCGTCAATTCATTTGCTTGCTGCCGCATCACCCGGCCCAGATTTTGTACTGGTATCACAACAGTCGTTGCACCATTCGCGTGCTGCGGGGCTTTGGTGTAGTTTAGGGATTACCTTAGGACTTTCCATTCATTTGCTTTATTCAATGTTTGGATTAGCCACTATTATCGCTAATTCAGCTACCGCATTGTGGGCAATTAAGCTACTCGGTGGCGGATACTTACTCTACTTAGGTTATCAAGGGCTAACCGCTAAACCAAGCCATGCGCCAACACAAACTAACCCTCAAGCTAAACAAGCAACTACACCTCTTAAGAGCATTAGCCTTGGCTTTGTGTGCAACGCCCTAAATCCAAAAGCGCCAATTTATTTTGTCTCATTGTTTACCATCATATTGTCACCAGATATGCCGTTACACCATCTCGCCATATACGGTATTTGGATTATGTGCATTCAGTTTGCGTGGTTTAGTTTTGTTAGTGTTATGTTGTCTCAGCCTAAGGTGAGTCAACAGTTTCATCGAATGGGACATTGGCTAGATCGAGTTATGGGTGGTGCGATGGCATTACTCGGTATAAAAGTGCTGTTCACTAAGGTCAATTAGTCACCAAAATCACTTAGGAAAGCGAGATGCCAACAAAAACCTATCAATCATTTGAAGCGTTTTATCCGTTTTATTTGAGCCAACATCAAAACCGCATTTGCCGCTTACTGCACGTTGTAGGTTTATTGTGTGTAATTGCAATATTGGTTGCTGCTATCATATCGAATATATACAGTTTGCTCTGGCTAATGCCTATTGCAGGTTATGGCTTTGCATGGGTAGGGCACTTTTTCTTTGAACACAATAAGCCCGCTACATTTACCTACCCTTGGTATAGCTTTTTAGGAGATTGGGTCATGCTCAAAGATATATTGACGGGAAAGTTAAAAATATAACTGCGGATTAGCAACTTTACTGACTAATCCGCGCTCTTCGCACTTATACCTATTCGTATACCTTTAACCTTTCAACGATAATCGTTTATTAGCGTATTCGTTTGCTCGCCTAACCTTAGCAACAGCGTTTTCACCAAGTTTCAACAGCACTAAATAGCCAAATGGCACAAGGAACAAGCTAGTAAACGTGGAAAACAACAAACCACCAATAATGGCGACTGACATTGGATAGGCTTCATTACTGGTTGAAGCAAACGCCAATGGCAACATTCCCATGATCGTTGTAGCCACAGTCATAAAAATAGGACGTATACGGCTGACACACGCTTCCACGATTGGCACAAGAATATCGTCAGCACGACCTTTTAGCTGGTTAATTTGATCAATTAACACAATGCCATTATTTACAACAATTCCCATGAGTATCAGCATCCCGATCAGGGCTGTTTCGCTTAACCCCATGCCCATGATTGCAAACGTCCAATACACACCAATAAATGCCAAACCAATAGAAGACAATATCGCAATCGGCATAAGTAACGACTCAAATAATGCCGCCATCACCATGAATATTAACGCGAGCGCTAACATCATATTGGTCGCCATATCTTTAAAGGCCTCTTCATCATTTTGGAATTGTCTGCCTAGACTCCAATCGTAACCAGGAGGAAATTCAACGGCTTTCAAGGCGTGGCCAATTTTCTCAGCCGCTTCCATGCGGTTAATATCGTTAAGGTTAATATTAATCATCATCGAGGTACGTCGATTAATGCGTGTAATTTGGCGAGCGACAGGCTCACTGTCAAACGTAACTAACTGTTGTAAAGTAATAATTCGGCCTTGATGCTCAAGTATTGGCAAATCTTTTATCTCTGCCAATGGCACCGTTTCACTGCCGTGGTAAACCAAGCGAATATCGACTTCACCAAGATTAGGATCTCTAAATGATCGCAAATTAGCGCCACGTAAAGCAGTAGCGATGCGCGTTGCCACTTCACTGGTCGACTTATTTAAACGAGACACTTTCGTACTGTCTATCCGCAGCAATAATTCACGACGTGTGGATTCATCGTCAATACCTACTTCAGCGAATTCTGGAACAGCTGTAAGTATTGGAATGATTGTTTCACTTAACTCTTTCAATTTTTCAGTAGAACTACCATTGAGTGAAATTCGAACGAGTTTCCCTTTGCGCTCTGACCACTCAAACGAAGGTCTCGCTATCGCCATCGGTGGAAAGCCTTCACGAATCTTATCTTTTAGCTCATGGATAGGAATATCGATGTCCTTTGGCAGTTTCAATGAAGAGTAGGCAAAACCGGGCCAAATACGACTGTTTACCTGTGTAAATAAGAACTCTTCTTGATGTTGATACAAGTAAGCTTCCATTTGATCAACGGCTTTAGCCACCTCTTCTAGCTTATGATCCCCTTGTATATGGTAGCGAATATAAAGTTCTCGCTCAGCACGCTCATGGTCTTGGTAGCTATTTATCGCCTGTTTTGCGAACACTGCGCTAACAATCAATGCAAAAATTAGTAAGAAAGTCTTCTTAGGGTGCGTGAGCATGTAACGCAGCGCATTGCGATACCATACCGTCATGCGCCCTTCCATCACAACAGAAGAAATCGCATTTTCATTCACGCGGCTAAGTAATAACGGAATTGCAGTTTTAGCAATAATGAGTGACGCAAACAAAGGCAAACAAATAGCCACTGCAATTTGCTCAATTAATAGAGTAAGGAAGTTAGTTTCACCTACTAACAAAGGCAAGAATACGATGGTTGTAGTGAGTGTTCCTGTGATAATTGCAATACTGACCTTATTTACACCAGTCAATATTTTTGACGACAAATCCATGTCAGTATCTTTTTGTTGAAGAATACTCTCACAAATAACCACAGAGTTATCAATTAACAATCCTACCGCAATAAACAAGCCTGCTAGCGTCAACATGTTTAATGTGTATCCCATAAAGTACATGCCAGCAACGGCAAAGCTTAGGGAAATAGGTACGGCCGCCACAACGATAAAGGTTATTTGTACATTGCGCAGAAAGAAAAACAGCACAATGAACGACATCACAATCCCCATCGCTCCTGCGATAAGTAAATCAGCCAATGATTCCTGTATTTCTTCACCAGCGTTTTCACGGATGTCGATTTTTACCCCAGGTAAGCTGCTGCTGGCATTAAGTTCATCAACCAATTCGACAATATTGTCTGTAACTTTCACGACATTGGCGTCCGATTCTTTAAATATCTCAACACCTACCGAGGGTTTTCTGTCTGTGCGGATCTGACTGTTGCGTTCGGGGGTAACGAGCGAAACAACCGCTACATCACTTAGCTTAACACCGGCTTTTACCTGAAAATCACGAATATCTTGAAGTGATTTATATTCGCCTTGTGGAGAGACGCGATATCGACGACCACCATCGGTAATCACACCTGAACGAATAAGAAAATTACTTGCTCTTAAATCTCGTACCAGCGCATCTTGATTGACTCGGTTCATCGCCATGCGTGTGCCATCTAGTTGAATTTGTATTTGCGGTTCAACGACTCCGCGAAATTCAACTTTGCCAACACCAATTAAACGCTCTAATGGCTGTTTGAGGTTTCTATTAAGTAGATCATATGCATAGGCTAAATCTTGTTCGCTCGACAGGGTCAAACTTGCAACTGGCATATCATCGGTAGAAAACTTCTGAACAAATACTCTACGCACGTCGTCTGGTAACAAATGCCTTACCATGTCGACTTTTTCGCGCACTTCTAGGATTTTGCTATCGAGGTCTGTGCTGAGCTTCATGTTCAAGCGAATGCCCGCAGAATCTGCACGACTCCTAGATTCCATTTCAGTGACACCGCTTAACGTCGCCAATGCTTCTTCCAAAGGCCGAGTAATAAGTCGCTCTACTTCATCAGGTGTAGCACCTGAGTAAGGTACTTGAATAAACACCACTGGCGCATTTAATGTAGGCCAGCTTTCTTGCGGTAATAATCTACTCGCAACGATCCCTGTAATGAATAACGACAACATCACCATCACAGTTGTTACCGGTCGTCTGATCGATAGAACAGATAGCCAAACATTTACGGGCAGTTGATGCCAGCTTGTCTGGCTCATCATTTTACTTGGCACTGGCTTTGTGCCTTTGCTACTTTTCGTCATGTGTGCCTTACTCTTGCATGCCAACAGGTGTTGACGGCAGTTCGTCATCTACTATCTGTTGATAACGTTTGTGATCGAACAAACTGTAAAGCACAGGGATCAATATCAACGTAAGTAAAGTCGCAAACAATAATCCGCTCATCACAGTTATAGCTAATGGCGCTCGTAGTTCCGAACCATCGCCAGTACTCAGCGCTAGTGGTGTTAAACCTAACACAGTGGTCATAGTGGTCATAATAATCGGTCTGAATCGTGACTCGCTCGCTTCCATAATCGCGGTTAGCTTGTCTTTGCCTTTGTGCCTTAATTGATTGATGCGATCAACCAATACAATCGCATTGTTCACAACAATACCCGCTAACATGATGACACCAATTAACACGATTACACTCACATTCAGTCCAGTTAGATAGAGACCAAGTACGGAGCCTAAAATAGCTAACGGCACTGAAAATAAGATGATGAATGGATTAAGCAACGACTCGAATTGTGATGCCATAACAAGATACACAAGGAAAACTGCGAGACTTAACGCCATCATTAACGATTCAAATGAGGCAGCCATTTCTTCATTTTGCCCAGCTACTCTCACATTGATGTTTGACGGTAGTTGAATTTGGCCTACAATATTTTCAGCTGTTTTCGCTGCGTCAGCTAAATCACCGTACGCAATAGCGGCACTTACAATCGCGACGCGTTGCGAGTTCAAACGATTTATCTCATTAGGGCCAATACTCTCATTCACCTCCGCCACTGAGGACAAAGGAATTGATCTTTCTTGGGTTGAATTTACCGTGATCTGTTCAATGGCTTGTGCAGAATTACGAGAATCTTCATTCGCTCTGACTAAGATATCGACTTGTCTATCTTCCAAGTTATATTTACTAGCAACAGACCCCGCTACTTTGGTCACTAGCTGCTGTGCAATATCTGAAGCTTTTAGATCTAAACTTGCCAATCGCTCGTTATCAAACGTAACTTTTAGTTCTGGTTGCCCTGCTCTTAGGCTGTTATTGAGATCGGTAAATTGTGCCTCAAGCGACATACGGCGCATAACTTCATCACTGTATCGTTTCAAGTCTTCCAGGTTATAACCAGATAAAATCACTTGTAGCGGTTTTTCAGTAGTAAACAACTCTGCTTGCGCAATTTCTGCACTCACATCCGCCATTTGTGACACTTTGGTTCTAACCATCGCCTTGATGTCGTTAATATCACGACTATCTTTAACCGCAATCAGTAGTTGCCCCCAGTTTTCACCACCTTTGCTGGCACTGCTCATCATTAAGCTTCCAGTGCCCGCAAGCGAGTAGCTATGTTTGACGCGCTCATCACTTGCCACAACACTGGCCAACTCCTGCAAGCGTTTGTCAGTAACATCTATCGGGGTTCCCTGTGGTAAGGTTACTTCGAGCGTAAATTCTGATTGAGCAACATCTGGCACCAATTCAACACCGAGTTTAGGTACTAAACTGCCGATAATTGCCGTAGTGACTAACGCGATGACCACGACTGTCGCGCGTTTAGCCAGCGCTAGTTGGAGTATTTTGCGATAACCATTGGATAACTTTTGGAATTGATGACTAAAGACACGATGCACAGGATGAAATAACCGCGTTGACAACCAAACCAACAAGGTTTTGACAATAAGTAAGCCGTGCAATATCGCCTTAGGCAAATAGACAAAAACGCACTTTAATGGGAACGTTAATACCGTAATTAATTTGCGCAAGTTGCGCTTGAACTTAGTGTCATTAGGAGTGGTAGTGCTGCTTTCATCGTCCAACGGTGTTACTAGCGCGTCGCCACTCGGCTGACGAGAAGCCAGCATTGGAATTAACGTTAATGCCACGACTAACGAAGCCAATAACGCAAAAGTTACCGTCATTGCTTGGTCGCTAAACAATTGACCCGCAAAACCGATAACGAACGCTAATGGGAAAAATACAGCCAGAGTCGTTAATGTAGAAGCGAAGACCGCCCCAGAAACTTCTTGCGTACCCTTGATTGCGGCATCGACTATGCTTTTGCCTTGCTCGCGATAGCGGGCAATGTTCTCTAGCACAACAATCGCATTATCAACCAGTAATCCCACAGCTAACGCTATACCACCCAACGACATGATGTTCAGGCTAATATCATTGGCAAACATTAAGTTGAACGTTGCAATCACCGACACAGGGATAGCTAGTGAGATAATGATGGTATTGAAGAAATTCCCTAAGAATAGATAAAGTACGATCATTGCCAAAATACCGCCGACTACGGCGGCAGATTTCACTTCGTCAACAGCACTTACGATAAATTCAGATTGATCGTAGATAACATCAAATGACAATTCTTCAGGCAATGTTTTGGCGAGTTGTTCAAGTTTTTTGCTTACTTCTTGTGCCACAACAACGGTATTAGCATCCCCTTCCTTGTAAATTGCTAGTTCGATAGCTTCATTGTTGTTGATCCGCGTAATGTCTGTTCTTTCCTTTTCGCCATCAATAATCTGAGCGATATCTCGCAAGTAAATGGTTTGTCCATCAACTTGCTTAACAATCATCTTGCCCAAATCACTCAAGGACGTGAATTGATTTAGCGTTCTTACTAAGTATTCTTGCTGACCATCATATACTCTGCCAGCCGACATATTGATATTTTCACTTTCTATTCGGCTAACAATATTTTCTGCTGAGATGCCTCGGCGAGCGGCTTTTTCCTGATCAAAAATCACTTGAATTTCTTGTTGTAAACCGCCGCCTAATTGAACCGCGGCCACACCAGAAATCGTTTCTAATTGCCTTTTTATTTCTTGCTCAGCAAATGTACGTAATGATTTAAGCGCATAAGGATGCTTGCTTTCTGTCGATAATCCCAATCTAACAATTGGGTCAAGCGCAGGGTTAAAACGTAAGATAACTGGGCGATTGACGTCTTCCGGTAAGGTCACTATATCAAGTTTTTCGCGTACGTTTTGTGTGGCAAAATTCATTGCAATGCCCCAGTCAAACTCAATAATGACGTCTGACTGACCCGCTTTTGAAATTGAGTGAATCTTGCGGATGCCTTTAACCACTCCCACAGACTCTTCAATGGGTTTGGTAATCAGTTGTTCGATTTCAGCAGGTGCGGCACCAGGGTTCTCTGTGCGCACGGTTAATGTTGGATAAGACAAATCAGGTAACAGCGACACCGATAATCGAGAAAAACCCACCATGCCAAAAAGCATTACTGCTAATGTAAACATGCACACAGTAACAGGTCGCTTAACCACAGTATGAATAAAGCTCATAGTTATTTCCTTGGATAGAATAATGAAGTGCCTAGCCGAAGCTAGTCACTATTTTTCACTATTCAGATGAAGTGTTGTCTATAGTAGTATTCGCAATGGTCGTATTATCCGATGGCGCATTTTGCTGCGTTTCTACCGAAATATTACGTACCAAACTGTCCGCTTTCAGCCCTTGATGTCCAACAACCACAACGGGAAGCTTTTCATCAAGCGGAGTCAGTATTTCTACTTCACCATTGTGTTCGTAGCCTGTTTCGACAATCATGCGCTTAGCGCGATTGTCTTCAACAACAAACAAACTTGTTTCTGTGTCGGTAACTTGAAGCGCCTTTTGAGGGACAATTTGTGCGTTTGCATGCACATCAAGTTCTAGCGCTACCTTGGCAAACATCCCAGGCTTTAAAAAGCCCTGTTGATTATCAACTGACAACGTCACTTTGAAAGTACCAGATTCAGTATCAATAATCGGAGAAATCAGTGAAACGCGTGCAGGGATTGTTAAGGTTGGCATGGCAGGAAACGTTAATTTAGCAATTTGACCTTCGCTAATATTACTTAACTCGACTTCAGGTAGGTAAACAACTCCTTGTAGTGTGTCTAAAGCCACAAGATGAAACATTTCACTGCCCGCATTAGGGGTCATGTTGCCTGATTTAACGAGGCGTTTTGCAATCACACCGCTGATGGGAGCAACCACTTTGGTATCACGTACTTTGATCGCTGCAAGTTTCTCTTGGTTTGTTGCAACTTTTACCTGAAACTCTAGCTTTTCTAGGTCTTTAGCTGAAATTAACTGACGCCCATTTACAGGTTGGCTACGCTTGAATTCAGATTTTACAGATTCTAAATCTAGCGTTGCGCGCTCCAAATCTAATAGATAACTTTCAGGATCTATTTGCGCTAATACTTGCCCTTTTTCAACAAATGTTCCCTCTTCAACAAAGATCTCATCAATCATACCGGTGACTTTGTTCGTTACCTTGCTTTCTACCCGTGCTTCCAAAACAGCCGTAGTACGATATACATTCGCGATATCTTTATTGGTGACAAATACAGTTTCTACAGGAACCTGATATTCTTGTTCTTTTTCAGATTTATTCTTTGATTCACTGCTATTACAAGCAGAAAGTAGTAAAGCCAAAGACACTAGCCCTACAGAGGTAAGCACTCGCATAATATTCCATCAATTTATTATTATAAAATCGACTAATAATAACCTCATTAACAACTTAGATACAAACTTCAGTTTGATATGTGCATAGCGAATTTGTAAAAAGATATGATCAATCCCGTCCAAAAATAACAAAAAAGCCAGCTGACATTGGCAACTGGCTTTCATATTTCTTACAAGGAGTCGGAACTAGGCGCGTTGTTTAAGTAACGCCTTTATTTCACTTAGTTCCTCTTCAAGTTTCTCAATTTGGGCTCGACTTGCTGGCTCACCTCCTTCAAGTGACTCGCCATGTTGGGCAGCGCGATGTGCTTCATGCTCTTGCCCCATAACTTCCAACACGGTACCGACCATCATGTTGAGGAACACAAACGCCGTTAAGAAAATAAAAGAAATATAAAACGTCCAGCTAAGTGGGTAGACCGCCATGGTTTCGTACATGATGTCAGTCCAATCCTCGAAGGTAGCAATACGAAATAGCGTTAGCATTGACACTGAAACGTCGCCCCACAAGAAATCATTAATTTCGTGGAATATGATGCTACCAACCGCGCCGTAGATATAAAAAATAACAAACATGAGCAGTGCAATATATCCCATGCGAGGAATCGCTTTAAGTAACGCATTAATCAATAAGCGTAACTCGGGCACCATTGACACCAAGCGCAAGACTCTAAAAACGCGTAGCAAACGAGCTAGTAATACTCCCGAGCCGCCTGTCGGGATCAAGCTACCAATTACAATGATGGTATCAAACACATTCCAGCCATTCTTAAAGAACGATTTTTTATCAGGAAATGCCAGAAATCGAATTACGATTTCAACCAAGAAAAATATGGTAACCCCAACGTCGAGTACGATTAGCATCTGCAAGATGTTATCGGGTAAATCATGGGTTTTCGCCCCAATTAACAAAGCCGAAATAACAATTACCGCTATTACCACGCCTTGGAACCAAGGACTGGAATCAATTTTACGTAAGCCGTTTTGAATATTTAGAACTGCTGAACTCATTGTTTTTACCTAACGTGATCACCTACAAATGGATTACTGCGACGTTCTTCACCAAAAGTGCTCATTGGGCCATGGCCCGGTATAAATTGAACGTCATCCCCCAACGGGAACAAATTGTTCTTAATTGAGCTAATTAATGTTGCGTGATCTCCGCGCGGAAAGTCTGTTCGCCCAATTGAACCTCGAAACAATACGTCGCCAACTTGTGCCAGCTTGCTTTCAGGGTGATAAAACACAACATGCCCTGGGGTATGACCAGGACAAAAATAAACGTCTAACGTGATATTACCAAAGGTGACCTTGTCACCTTGATCTAACCATCGGTCTGTTTCAAAATATTCCGCATGCGCAAAACCAAAGCGTTCCTTTTGCTGGGGAATTAGATCTATCCAGAATTTGTCTTCTTTGTGTGGCCCTTCGATTGACACATTATAATGTGTCGCCAGTGCATTCGTTGCACCTGCATGGTCTATATGGGCATGCGTAAGCAATACCTTTTCTAACGTCAGTTGATGTTTTTCTATGGCAGCAATTACCAATTCGATGTCTCCACCCGGATCCACAACAGCAGCTTTCTTAGTATCTTCACACCAAAACAGCGTACAGTTTTGCTGAAATGGTGTTACTGGGATAATTTGGTATTGCAACATCAACACAACCTCAATGTTCAAAAATAAAATACAGCAATTAATGTGGGTGCGATTCTATCATTGTTCAAGGGGCAAGATGAAGTTGTCTGTAAACATTTACGAATCGCATAATTGTTAATCGTTTGATTTCAGATGTTAACCGAAAATTACTTCACTCTAGCGCATTAAATCGGTAAGCTCTGAGCCAATAAAAACAAAAATCGAAGTAGTTATGTCATTACAAAGAGACGCCTTTCATTCAAAAATTGGCTTTGTACTTGCTGCGGCAGGTTCTGCAATAGGCCTCGGTAACATTTGGGGATTTCCAACACAAGCAGCAAATAATGGCGGTGGTGCATTTTTATTTGTCTATTTAGTCGTTACTGTTTTGCTCGCTTTGCCAGCACTTTATGCTGAAATATACATTGGTAATCAAGCGCAACGTAACCCTGTAGCGGCTCTTACTATGGCCTGTAAAGAAACCAAACCTGCCTTAGGTAAATACGCAGGATTACTTGGTCTCACTGGCGCTATCATGATGCTGAGCTTTTACACCATAGTAGCAGGTTGGATGCTGTCTCATGCGCTGTCGCCAATGATGCAACTGCTTGGGTTTAATGATTTGTCACAATGGTTGGCTACATCGAGCACAGCACGAAACATTATTTTCACACCAATTTTCATTGTCCTTGGTGCTGCTATTATCCACCAAGGTGTTAATGCCGGTATTGAGCGGTGGTCAGCACGTTTAATGCCTATTTTACTTATTATGTTAGTTGCACTGATTATCTATATTTTAGGACAACCAGGCGCACAAGAAGGTTTGCGTGTTTACTTAATTCCTGACTTTGATCGCGTTACTGACCCTAAACTTATTATTTCTGCAATGGGGCAAGCGTTCTTCTCGTTATCAATTGGTGTTGGCGGTATGATGGTATACGGCTCATACATGCAAAAAGACAAAGATTTAGGTAAGTTGGTGTTGTCTATTACAGCATTAGATACCTGTATCGCTTTCTTAGCTGGCTTACTTATTATTCCTGCACTGTTTGTGGCTCAACACGCTGGGCAAGATGTATTCAGTGACGGTAAGTTAATAGGTGAAGGTCAGTTAATCTTTAATATTTTACCAGAGCTGTTTAACACGTTAGGTACCATCGGGCTTGTAGTGGCATGTGCGTTTTTCTCATTGCTGTCAATTGCTGCACTCACCTCTACCATTTCATCGACCGAGGTACCTGTTGCCTACTTGGTTGAAGACAAGGCGTTTTCACGTAAAAAAGCGACGTTACTCGTATCGTCTATTGTACTTATCGCCAGCATGACATTAATCGCCTATTTCGATGCACTATTTGGCGCTGTTATTCGTATTTTGACCACTATCATGCAACCCTTAAGCTGTTTATTTTATTTTATCGTTGTTGGCTGGTTGTGGAATCGTGGCAATAAACTGCGTGATAAAGGGCTACAAACAGGTCGCAAATGGCTGCCAATTTGGGGGAACTACCTAAGATATGTTTGCCCACTGTTGTTAAGCGTTGTCTTTGTTAACGTGGCGATTTTGAACTAGCCAGCTGATTTATCAAACTACTGAACCGGTTATTCAATTGCGGTTCAGTGGTTATCAGCAATGCGTTTCAACCCTTCATCCAAAACATTAATCACTGGTTTAACATCATCCCTTGCGCGGCTAAACGCGACATAAATATCGCTCACGTGATTAATCGCTCCTTTCGTTAAAGTGTTACTGGAAAGCGCCATATCTTTCAAAGTTTGTTTGGCAACTTCATCAAACATGATAGCCATGTCCACCCTCCCTTTGCGCAACAGCTCTACGATCTGACGCTGTGAAGCCACTCGCACTTCATGAAACCTATGTTTGTGCTGTTCATAAACATCACCATATTCATAGCCAATAATTAACGCTATTCTTGTTTTCTCCGGTATGCTTTCAATACTTTCGTAAAAAAGTTTGCTGCTTTTTGGATAAAAATGAGAGGCTTGAGCTCTCAGTAGCACCTGCTCACCAAATAAAAACCTTTGCTCTGTATCCGCTTGGCGCGTGACATTAAAACAACCGTGCACTTTGCCAATTTCCGTTAAATACAAAGCGCGTGCATAGGGGACTGTGATAAACTTTGGCGAAAATTCGCTTCCAGCAAATGCAGATTTCACCAGTGTTTTTGAAATTCCATCGCCATTCTTGTCGGCATAAGGCGGCCAACTGTTTTCAACAGCAAATAACACTTCTTGCCCATTGGCGCATGACGCTTGCATAACTGCGAAAGCAATCCATGCAAGAAACGTGTTTTTCATCCCTATATGCCTTAGTAACTCACATTATTTCGACCATTCTTCTTCGCTCGATATAATGCTTCGTCCGCCTGTTTAATGGTTTGCTCAAAAGTGGTTTTATTTTGTCGCATGGCAACACCAATTGAAATAGTCACACTTACCGTCTTGTTTTGCGTGTTTGATTGCGTAGATGATTGCGATGAACGTGCTTTTTTAGTCTTTCTAACAGGGTGTCTAATCACAATCTTATAATCAGCGATCGCTTGCCTGACTCGTTCCAATTCAAAAGCAGCTTCTTCAGCCGTCTTTCGTGGAAATACTACGGTAAACTCTTCTCCGCCGTAACGAAATACACGCCCGCCTCCTTTGACTTGCGCAAGTTTTGCCCCTACTAATTTTAGCACCTGATCACCAATATCATGACCATAAGTATCGTTAAATTTTTTGAAGTGATCGATGTCCATCATTGCCACAGTGTAACGACGCCCTAAAGAAAGTGCCATTTGGTTAAGCGCTCTGCGTGAAGGCAGCTTTGTTAATTCATCACGGTAAGCCAAATAATAGGAATCAATTATAATGACAACAATAAAATGTACGATCAGCAACGCAACGATAAATGACAGTGGCAAGTCGATTTGCTGGTAATACGTTAGCAGCCAAATGACAGAAGTGGTGAGTAACCCAGCCTTTAATAAGTTGGGATCACGAATACTATGCCAAAACAATATAATGACGGAAATAAATAGCGGTAACTCGATTTGAGAGTTAGACCAAAATGCAGCGGCAAACTCGTAATTTTTGAGATAATCAACGGCAATTACGTGTCCCAGCAGCCACAACTTTGCCAAAACCACGCATGCGGCCATGCCAATCACACGCATGATTAAATGAACAGACATTAGCCCCCTATCTTTCACCATTGATAGGTAAACTAAAAAGAAAATAAAACTTAAGAACAACCAGTTTTTGTTCGAAGATAATGTTGCGGAAGGAACAAACTGGTGCTGAACAACAACGATATAAGCTAATAAGACTAATGTTAAAAAAGTAAATCGGCTGCGTCCAAACTGAGCAGTTAAGATGAGAGCAACCCCAATTAGACCATATAACACCTGCTCGATTAATGATTGCTTTGTCAGTAAAAAAGTTTGGCTATACATCACGAAAAACATCGTTAAGGACACCAACAAACTCGTCCACAACGTCGTTTTAATGCCATTTAATTTATGCAGCAATTAATAACTCCTACCACAGTTTATTATTATTTTTCGTCTATTAGCTTATAAGCTAATGCGAGAAGCAAAACGATGCAACTATAAATACGCCAAGTGTTCAGTGCCAACTATATTGCACTACACATTGACGCGTTCAAGCGCGTGTTTAGGTTCACCTTGCAATTCAACCTGCTCTATTTTTTCAAAACGTCCTGAAATCTTATTAGCTGACGTATGTATTTGTTTTACGTCCATCGCCGCCTGATCAATATGTTTAGCCAGATTATTAAAACGGCCCTTAAATCGATTGAAATCTGCCGCAAGTTCACCTAAGTGTGCTTGTATAATGTGAATTTGCTCTCGTGTTGCTTCATCTTTAATCACCGCTCGCGCCGTTGTTAAAATTGCCATTAGTGTTGTAGGCGAAGACAGCCAAACGCGCTTTTTATTGGCATATTCAACAAGTTCACTATGATGCCCATGAATTTCGGCAAACACAGCTTCTGCAGGAATAAACATTAATGCGCCATCAGACGTTTCTTTCTCGATCAGGTATTTGTCACTAATATCATTGATGTGTTTTCTAATATCGGCTTTAAATTGGCGCTGAGCCAGCTTACGCTCACTATCAGGCAGTTGGACATCTGTCATTCGCTGATAACTTTCCAGAGGAAATTTAGCGTCAATCACTACATTGCCTGTTGGGTCTGGCAAGAACAGTACACAATCGGCAATCTTCCCATTTGATAACGTGTGTTGTAATGCAAAATGCTGCTCAGGAATCACGTTTCTAATTAAAGCGTTAAGTTGAACTTCACCAAACGCACCGCGTGAACGTTTGTCGGCTAACACTTCTTGCAAGCTCACTACATTGTTTGACAACTCAGTTATTTTCTTTTGCGCGTCATCAATTAAGGCTAAGCGTCGTAAAATATCATTGAAGGTTTTGGTTGTTTTGTCGAAGCCTTCACTCAGTCGTTTTTCAACTTCTGCACTGATTTCTTTGAGGCGATTTTCAGTTGACTCGGTTAGCACCTGCATTTGTTTAGTTAATTGTTCACTAGACGTTTGCAGTGACTTGGCCTGTTCTTCACGGTTAATCATTGATGCCTTGGTTAAATGATCAATGAGCTGGTCAACAGATTTTAACTGACTCTCGTTAAAACTTTTCTGGTGAGCATGCAACGTTGAAAGTATTTTCTCGTTTTGCGTTGCCGTAGCAGCCAATTGCTGTTGGCTAAATTCATTGTGCTGGCGCATGAGTTTCATTTTAAGATCAGCAATGTATTGCTCCAGATGCCTCGCCAATTCTGTATATTGTTTCTCTTGCCCGTGTGCAAACATTTGTGACTGTTGTACAAACGTTTGTTGTTGCTTATCGATAGCGTCGAGCCGCATCGATATTGCGAGTGAAAATTCAGACTGGTTATTGACTAACTGCGACTGCAATCTTAGTTGCCGTCTCAATAAAAATACCGTCATCACACTAGCGATGATAAAAATGGCGACAACACCAACTAAAGCCATCATTAATTGTTCAACGGTCAAGTTATCTAGTTGCATAGGACAAAAAACACTGTAAATAATTACAGCCATTAAACCACAAGTAAGATAAAAATGTAATAAAAAAAGCGGCTCACATGAAATTACCTGTGAGCCGCTTCTATCCTTTGTTTGACGCTTTTATTAGTTGGTGTACTTAGCCAACCAATCAAATACTTCTTTATACCATTTAATTAAATTATCTGGCTTACGAATGTGATGATCTTCGTCTGGGAACATCACTAAGCGACTTTCAATGCCTTGTCTTTGTAGTGCAGTAAACGCCCCTAAACTTTGCGCATATGGAACGCGATAATCAAGCTCACCTTGAATCACCAGCATTGGTGTTTTCCAATTCTTCACAAATGCCGCAGGATTAAATTTTTGATAGTCAGAGCCTTGCTTCCATGCTTCACCACCTAAGTCATGTTCAGGAAACCATAGCTCTTCCGTTGAACCATAAAAACTTGGCATATCAAACAAACCAGCATGGTTAACTAAACAGTTAAAGCCCTCTGGCCAATTGCCGGCAATCCAGTTCATCATGTACCCGCCGTACGATGCACCTAATGCACACGTGCGTTCTCTATCAAGCCATGGCTGTTGTTTAACGATGAAATCTAGGCCTTTTTGTAAATCTTCAAGTGGTTTACCGCCCCAATCTCTCGCAATAGAGTCTGTAAACGCTTGTCCGTAACCCGTTGAACCATGGAAGTCGATCATCACTACACCGTAGCCTTGTGCTGCCCACAATTGCGCATTCCAACGATAATGGAACATGTTACCAAAGCTGCCTTGTGGCCCACCATGCACAAGGAATGCGACTGGATATTTTTTGCCTGATTGATAGTTGGCTGGCTTCATCCAATAGCCGTAAACTTTTTCGCCATTCCAGCCCTTAAAATCAAACTGTTCATAGTTACCAAAATTAACGTGTGCCAACTTGTCCTTGTTAAGTGTGGTTAATTGCGTGAGTCCATATCCATCGCGGCCAATTTTAAACAAATCTTTAGGCGCATTTAATGTGTGGCGGGTGAAGTAAATGGTGTTATCAACTACATGAATATCGCCATTCGTTCCTGTGCTGTATACCGCACGAACATCGCCGAATTCTGGGTGAATTTCAAAAATGCTCTTTTGTCCGATATCTTGTGCAGTCGCATATAAAGTACGATTATCGTCAGCAAATACCAATTCACTCACCGACCTATCCCACTGGCTAGCAACAGATTTCACCTGACCAGTATTGTTATCAATCACTTTGATAGCAAATTTGTCAGATTCATAACCCGGTTTAGCCATCGACAGATACGCTAAGTAACGACCATTGGGTGAATAAACAGGCTTAGCATCCCAAGCAGTGTTTTGCTCAGTCAAATTGGTAAGTGATTGTTTATTAATGTCCCACTGGAAAATATCAAAGTTCGTGGTCCACGCCTGATCTTTGCTCGGTGCTTTAGCCGAAAATACTAATGATTTTCCGTCAGGGTGAAACGCCACCTGACCAATTCCGGCAATATCACTGCTCCAGTTAGCAATAATATCTTTAGCGTTAATTAATTGATTTTTGCTGTTCAAACGACCAAGAAACAAATGTTCATTAAATCGGTTAAGCCAATGATCCCAATGGCGCACCATCAACTGATCATAAACGCGGGTGTTATGTTTCTCGTTTTCAGCTTCTTGCTTAGCCGCTTTGATACAGTCAAAATCAGTACATCCTGCAAATGTTGTCACGGATAATGCAAACTGTTTTCCGTCTTGACTAATTTGAAAACCATTGATGTCAACAGGCAAGAACGACACTTGGTTTGCCTCACCACCAAATAACGGCAATTGCCAAATTTGCGAACTACCACTTCTTGAAGAAAGAAAGTAGATGCTTTGGCTATCTTGAGCAAAAATCACGTTGCTCTCAGACTTGCTATGACTGGTTAATTGGCGCACCGCGTTGTCTTTTAGTGAGTGCAAATATAAATGGTTGTTACTGCTTACAAAGCCTTCTTTCACTCCATAAACCGCCCATCGACCGTCTGGTGAAACAGCTAGGTTATGCATTTGATTGAGCTGTGTCAGCGTTTCTACCGACAACACGTTACTTTTCGCCGAAACAGGCTCTACTGTGCCAACTTTAAGCACATCGGCAAGCGTTGCAGCATTAACAGATGACGCATACATGCCGACCGTTGCCAACGCGCTCGCCACTATTGTGTGAGATAACACCTTTGTAATCTTTTTCATAGTTTTTCTTATTTTTACTTAGTCCATGTACTCTCACACCTTTCAGTATAAGAGGCTAAATTGGTATAAGCTTAACTGAATGATGAACATAAAAAAAGCGCTCTGATGAGCGCTTCTTACAGCTTTAAGAATTCTATACTGAGTTTGCTAATTACTGCTTAGCTAACTCTTTATCCAATTCTTCAATTTTAGCCTGCCAAATTGCCGGTCCGGTTACGTGTGCAGATTCACCTTGGCTGTCAACAGCAACAGTTACAGGCATGTCTTCCACTTCAAACTCATAAATAGCTTCCATACCTAAGTCTTCAAACGCAACCACCTTGGCTTTCTTAATTGCTTTCGACACTAAATAAGCCGCACCACCAACAGCCATTAAGTAAACAGATTTGTGCTTTTTAATACTATCAACTGTCGCTGGGCCACGCTCAGCTTTACCGATAGTACCGATAATGCCCGTTTGAGTTAGCATCATTTCGGTAAACTTATCCATTCGTGTTGCCGTTGTTGGGCCTGCTGGGCCTACTGCTTCATCACGTACTGCATCTACTGGCCCTACGTAGTAAATAAACTTATCGGTGAAGTCAACGCCTTCAGGTAACCCTTCGCCAGACTCCAATAATTGTTGAATGCGTTTATGAGCGGCATCACGTCCTGTTAAAATTTTGCCAGAAAGCAATACGGTTTCACCTGTTTTCCATTCTGTGATATCCGCTTTTTTCAACTCGTCAACATTAACGCGTCGTACATTTTCACCTACTTCCCAAGTAATTTCCGGCCAATCTTCTAATTTAGGCGGTTGTAGATCTGCTGGGCCTGAGCCGTCTAAATGAAAATGCACATGGCGCGTTGCTGCACAGTTAGGGATCATAACAACAGGCTTAGACGCCGCGTGTGTAGGTGCTGAATTAATTTTAACATCAACGACTGTTGTTAGGCCGCCTAAGCCCTGAGCACCAATACCTAGTTTATTTACGCGTTCGTAAATTTCTAAACGTAGCTCTTCCTCGGCATTTTGTGGTCCACGGTCGATTAACTCTTGAATATCTACCGGATCCATCAAGCTTTCTTTCGCGAGTACGCCTGCTTTCTCAGCCGTTCCGCCAACACCTATACCTAACATGCCCGGTGGACACCAGCCTGCCCCCATCGTTGGCAACGTTTTAACTACCCAATCAGCAATCGAATCACTTGGGTTTAACATCACCATTTTCGTTTTGTTTTCACTACCGCCGCCTTTAGCAGCGATCATGACCTCAATCTCATCCCCCTCAACCATGTCGATATGTACAACAGCAGGCGTATTGTCTTTGGTATTCTTACGAGCACCTGTTGGGTCTTCAACAATTGATGCACGCAATGGGTTATCAGGGTTGTTATAGGCTCTTCTTGTACCCTCATCCACCATTTGCTGAATAGTCATGTCAGTATTGTCCCATTGCACAGCCATGCCTACTTTGACAAAACACGTCACGATGCCGGTGTCTTGACAGATTGGGCGCTTACCGTGCGCAGACATACGTGAATTAATTAAGATTTGAGCAATCGCGTCTTTAGCCGCCTGACTCTCTTCTTTGTGATAAGCCTTTTCAAGCGCTTGAACGAAATCCAGTGGGTGGTAATAAGAGATGTATTGCAACGCATCTGCAACACTATCGATTAAATCTTGCTGTTTAATAATAGCCATGATTGCCCTTCTTTTGCTCTTCGGGAGGTTATATTGACTTTCAAATATTGAAAGTTAAATTTTTGCCGATATGATACCCTGCTTGAAACTAGGCTGCCAGCCCAAAAACTCAGGTAAAGTTCGATCAAATGCATCATAAAGAAATTATAGCGGCAAAACCGCTAAACATAGCTCAATCAATTAAGCCACAAGCACTTTTTGCCAAAATAGCAAATTTACCTTGGGCAATTTGGCTGGACTCATGTGCAAGCGATCATGTTGATAGCCAATTTGACATTATGGTGTGGCAACCAGTTAAAACACTCACCACTTCGGGGCTCCAAACCGAGGTTGTTGATACAACGACGCAAATAAGCGAAAGCACTAACGAAGATCCACTGGCGCTACTTGAGTCACAGCAACAGGCTTTGTTTGCGCAATATACCGTTGAACAATCAGCGTTACCCTTTCACGGGGGAGCGTTGGGCTATTTCTCTTACGATCTAGGCAGGCGTTTCGAAAAATTACCAACTCGAGCAATTCGCGATATAGATATGCCTGAAATGGCAGTTGGTCTTTATACCCATGCGATAATATTTGATCGAAAGTCTAGCGAATATTGGCTGGTTTGTCCCGACAATCAAAGGCCGACAATCACCGAACAAATAAGTGCTTGGCTGGAAGAGGACATAAAAAGGCCTGAATTCCAACTCACTTCGGCATGGCAAACCAATATTACCAAAGCTGAATACCAACAAAAGTTTCAGCAGGTGCAATCTTATCTTCAATCGGGTGATTGTTATCAAATCAATTTAACACAGCGCTTTAATGCTAGTTATGAAGGCGATGAATTTAGTGCCTATTGTACTCTTCGCCAAGCAAACAAAGCGCCGTTTTCAGCTTTCATCCGTTTGCCTGAATTTGCCATATTGAGTATTTCACCTGAGCGTTTTTTACAAGTAAGGGATGGTCATGTTCAAACAAAACCGATTAAGGGGACTGTATCGCGTAGCAACGACCCTAAACAAGATGCCGAAAATGCCAAGCAATTATTAAATTCAGAGAAAGATCGTGCAGAAAATCTAATGATAGTAGATTTACTGCGAAACGACTTAAGTCGTGTGTGTGAAGCAGGCTCAGTCAAAGTGCCTAAGCTTTTTGATGTAGAAAGCTTTCCGGCAGTCCATCATTTAGTGAGCACGGTTGAAGGGAAACTTTCTGAGAATGAAAGCGCACATGATTTATTACGTGCGTCTTTTCCTGGCGGTTCCATCACAGGAGCACCAAAAATTCGAGCCATGGAAATCATTGACGAACTTGAACCGCAGCGTCGCAGTATTTACTGTGGTTCTATCGGATATTTGTCGGCCTGTGGTCATATGGATACCAGTATCACGATCCGCACTTTAGTCGGGAAAGATCACCAAATGTACTGTTGGGCAGGTGGCGGAATCGTCGCTGATTCGCAAGTTGACGCTGAGTATCAGGAAACCTTTGACAAGGTTAACAAGATCCTGCCAATATTAGAGCATGTTGGACTTTGAGGTACAAATTACGTACAACAAAGTCCAACACACTCTGCAAACGAACTAAGTATTGGGTAATGTGCTGCGATGGCACAATATCTTTGTTGTCTTACTGAGGAGGCGTTGTGAAAAAAGCAGAATTTATCCGACGTTTTCAATTGCACCAGCTACAACTATCTCAGGCTCAGGAACATTTACTGAGTAATACTGATTCATTTAAGCCCGCTTCGGTTGCTATTTGCCTATTTGAAAGGCACGAACGGCTGCATGTACTGCTCACCAAGCGTGCCGCACACTTACGGCACCACGCCGGGCAAATTAGTTTTCCCGGTGGCAAACAAGAAGAGTTCGACACATCTGCAACTGAAACAGCCATACGAGAAGCGAAAGAAGAAACCGGCATAGATATCCACATCGACAACATCATTGGCCAACTCGCTCCTTATCGTACCATTTCAGGTTTTAAAGTTATTCCCTACGTTGCGTTGATTGAAGAACCTAAACAATTTCAAATTGATACTAATGAAGTGGCCGAAGTTTTCGACGTGCCACTTCGGCATTTTTTAGAACGTTCAACACACGTAGCGATAAACGTCCCTCACCGTACGGGTATTCACCAAGTGCATTTCATGCCATATCAACACCACAACATTTGGGGTGCTACCGCAGCGATGTTGCATGACCTTGCCAACCTCATTTGCCCACTTGAGCGATAAATACGCTTTCAAACTATAATATAAGTGAAAGATGGTTCTCTTGGTGATAACTTTCAGTTACCATTACCGAAGATAATTTCAATTATTTGTCATTGACGAATATTAATTCAGGTTTTAAGCATGATAAGTGTATTTGATATGTTTTCTATAGGTATAGGACCTTCTAGCTCCCATACCGTAGGCCCAATGAAAGCAGCTAAGCTTTTTGTCGACCACATGAAAGACAACGGCACTTTTGAGCAAACTACGCGTGTAAAGTGTGAGTTGTTTGGTTCTCTAGGACAAACTGGCATAGGTCATGGTACAGGAAAAGCGGTTATTTTAGGGTTTTCGGGTGAAACGCCTGAAGCCATACCTGTTGAAAAAATTGATAGCCTGCTTGATGAAGTCGTTACCACACAAACGATTAAACTTGATGGTCAAAAAAGCGTTGCGTTTCCTAAAGACGGCGCCATAGTTTACCACCGAAGAAAAACCCTACCAGCGCATGCCAATGCGATGACTTTGTATGCCTTTAATGGCGAAGAGTTAATTTTTGAAGAAACCTATTACTCAATTGGTGGCGGCTTTATCGTTCAGGATTGCGACTTTGAAAAAGAAAAAGACAAAGCACTTTCTTTGCATGCCAATATTGTTCGCCCTCACCTATTTTCTACAGCAACTGAGCTCATCAACGAAGCTGTAGATAAGAGCTTGCGTATCAGCACCATTATGCTGAACAATGAAAAATGTTTACAAGATGAAGCCACTATTCGCCGGAAGCTTGTTGAAATTTGGCAAGCGATGAAAGACTGCGTTGATCGCGGTATGAAAACAGAAGGCATATTACCAGGTGGACTTAAAGTAACGCGTCGTGCTCCTGCGCTATATCGTTCGTTATCAGTAGAAAAGAATAGCGACCCGCTAACTGCGATGGATTGGGTAAACCTGTTTGCATTAGCAGTAAACGAAGAAAACGCCGCAGGCAGTCGTGTTGTGACTGCACCAACAAACGGTGCTGCTGGTATTATCCCTGCGGTGCTTTGTTACTACGATAAGTTTATAAAACCAGTTGAAGAAGAAGACTGTATTCGTTACCTGCTGACTGCCGCAGCTATTGGTATTTTGTATAAGACAAATGCATCAATTTCTGGTGCAGAAGTAGGTTGTCAGGGAGAAGTTGGAGTTGCGTGTTCAATGGCGGCTGGTGCACTGACCGAAATTATGGGAGGCTCGCCTCAACAAGTTGAAAATGCTGCTGAAATCGGCATGGAGCATAATTTAGGGCTTACTTGTGATCCTGTAGGTGGTTTAGTTCAAGTACCGTGTATCGAACGTAATGCGATGGGTGCAGTTAAAGCTATTAATGCCTCTCGCTTGGCATTACGTGGCACTGGTACAGGTAAAGTTACTTTGGACAAAGTCATCAAGACTATGTGGGATACAGGTAACGACATGAAGACAAAATACAAAGAAACGTCTCGTGGTGGATTAGCGGTTAACATAATTGAGTGTTAAAAAGCTTTTACCTATTAAATGACACAAAAAAACGAGCTAAATGCTTAATGCCGATCAGATAAGAAATATTTGATGATCCATTGACCGATCTTCTGGTTAGTTTATAAAGGCTTCTGAATTTATTCAGGAGCCTTTTCTTTTGCAATTAACGACAGCACTTTCTCTTGCC
>Ga0213831_1000224_pt1 | contig 58607 bp, 50 predicted proteins | sample SWATP12_FD_163421 | JGI IMG/M metagenome (GOLD analysis project Ga0213831, IMG submission 163421) | Coastal seawater microbial communities from Marineland, Florida, United States - SWA TP1 #2 | ecosystem: Environmental > Aquatic > Marine > Coastal | place: USA: Florida | collected 2016-08-06 | reverse complement strand
AAGCCTTACTAGAGAAGCTCGATAATTTTATAGCCGAGCATATAGCGCCAATTGAAGATGAAGTTTACGACTTTCACCACAAAGAGAATAATCACGGCGACTGGAAAAGCTGGAAGCTGCACCCTGGAACTGAAGCGCTTAAAGCTAAAGCGCGCGAAGCAGGGTTAGCCAATCTGTTTTTGCCCGATGCCGAGCTAGGCCAGGGCCTTACCACACTTGAATATGCGCCTATGGCAGAGCGCATGGGAAAATACCTCTTTGCACCAGAGATTTTTAACTGTAATGCGCCTGATACCGGCAATATGGAAGTGCTGTATCACTTCGGCAACGACGCCCAAAAAGAGAAATGGCTTAAACCATTGCTTGCAGGTGAAATACGCTCAGTGTTTGGTATGACAGAGCCTGATGTTGCTTCGTCTGACGCCACCAATATGGCCGCCACCATTATTGAAGATGGCGATGACGTAGTCATTAACGGTAAAAAGTGGTGGTCGACAGGGTTAGGCCATCCTAATGCTGCTATAACCATATTCATGGGCTTATCTAACCCCGATAACGACAAGCACAGTCGCCACAGTATGGTCGTAGTGCCGCTTGATACACCTGGAATTACCATTAAGCGCATGCTAGATGCCTACGGCGATTACGATGCGCCTTACGGCCACGGGGAAATGCATTTCGATAATGTGCGCGTGAGCAAAGACAACCTAATTATGGGGTTAGGCAAAGGCTTTGCTATTGCACAAGGGCGCTTGGGCCCGGGCCGTATTCACCACTGCATGCGCGCTATCGGCATGGCAGAAAAAGCGCTAGAGCTTGCACTTAAACGCGGTCACGAACGGGTTGCGTTTGGTAAACCAATCATACGCTTAGGTGGCAACTTAGAACGCGTAGCCGATGCTCGCATGGCTATTGAGCAAGCGCGTTTGCTCACGCTCCACGCCGCTTGGAAAATTGATAACTTAGGCGTAAAGCACGCTATGACCGAAATCTCAGCCATTAAAGTGGTGGTGCCGAATATGCTACAAAGCGTGGTGGATATGGCACTACAAATTCACGGCGGTGCGGGTATGTGTAGCGACTTCCCACTGGCGCGATTTGCCGCTGGTGCAAGAGCCCTTCGGTTAGCTGATGGCCCTGACGAAGTGCATAAGGGCATGGTGTCACGACTAGAGCTTAAGAAGTATCAGTAGTTATAATTGATACAAAAAATGCGGCTTCATTAAGCCGCATTTTTTATAGGTTAAACAGCTGCACCAAACAGCGCTAGTTGCCTTCTTTACGCTGCTTTATTTTACGGTGAATAGCATCAAGCTTTTTGAAGCTTTCCCCATAACTCTGGGTGTGTTGCGATTAATGCTGCAACATGGTCGTGATTTTCTTCACGAGTATTTTTGGTAAGAAATTTAATGTCGTCATCATGAGGTAATAGACCAAAGTTGATGTACGTATTATCGCTAGTCGACGTGTTGCTGGCTTTTTGTATCATCATGGACCTGTAAGACTTCAAATACCTAGGCTCGCAATGCTTACGCACAATTTGGCTACCGGTGGGCTTACTGCGATGACATATCATGTCAAATTTAGCAACGTTGTTAATTTCGTTGTAGAGCTCCAAAAAAGCAAAGCGTTCTTTCTCAAAAGCTGTTACGAGTTGAGGCGTTGTTTTCTGCCCCACAACATCGATTCGCTCTACTTTCTGCTTATCTAACTGGGCCATTGCGTGGCCACTGGTTAGTGAAAAAAGCGCTAAAGCAGCGCTTAGTGCGAAATGTTTTTTAAGAATACGGTTCATTTTAATTCCTGTGATTTTCATGAATTAATCTTCGTAAACTTCTTCTTTACGCTGCTCAATGCGCTGGTGAATAGCGTCTAGTTTAGTAAAGCTATCAAATAGTTCTGGATGGGTGGCAATCAACGCTGCAACATGCTCGAAAGCATCTTCTCTCGTGTCGTTAGTAAGAAAGCGAATATGGTCATCGCTGGGTAAGCGGTTAAAATCAATTCCCGGGCCAGTAGACGAGACTTGCATCATCATTGAACGAAAGTCTTTCACATAACGCGGTTCGCAACTTTTACGGGCAATTTGGCTTCCAATTGGCTTGTGGTATTTACAGATTACGTCGAACTTTGCGACCTCATTAATGCTGTTATACAACTCTAGGAACTCGAAACGCTGCTTGTCGAATGCACGCTTCAGTTGGGGAGAAGTTTTCTCACCCACTACGTCAATTGTTTCGTAGTTTTGTTTATCGGTATGTGCGGCGAGGTGGCCGCCAAGAAAAATACCTAACGTTAGTACTGTCAACTTAATGGCATTTGGGAACACTTTGTTTAAGTGTTTATTCATTTGAAACTCCATCTTCTGAACGTTTTAAAACAATAGCAACTGGTGCAATTTTAATCAATTAATAAAAATTTAAATTAAGAGTCTAGGAAAACTGTTTCATTAAAGAAGGATCACAAACAAAAAATGCGGCCTAAGCCGCATTTTTGTCATTCATGTTTTGGTTCATATTAGAACGTATATGATGCACTCAACTGAGCGTTGATCCCCGCACCGTAGTAACCAACCGTATGTAGGCTGTTAATGTACTTCTTGTCGAAGATATTGTTGATGTTCATGCGAACGGTGAAATCTTCTGTAAACGCATGTGAAGCATAAAGGTTGCCTAAGAAGTAAGCGCCCTGCTTAACGTTGTAGTCTACGTTGCTAATTTCAGACTGCCATCTACCACCAAAACCTACTTCAATTTCTGGCGCTTGCGGTACGGTGTAACCTAGTTGGAACGTCACTACATCACGTGGTGCCCATAAGTTAGCGTCGTTACCTTGCTCGTCTTCTACATCAATGTTGGTGTAAGACGCGTTAATGCGTAGATCATCAGTTAACTGACCCGCTAGCTCAATTTCAAAACCGTCAGACTCTACTGATACACCTTTGTAATAGTACTGAAGAGTTTCAGGGTTAGTACCTGCATATGCTGCCAAGTTATCTTGTTCAGCGGTGAAGTAAGCGAAAGTTGTTAGTAGTCTGTCGTCGAACCACTGTGCCTTGAAGCCCGCTTCAAAGTTCTTACCCTTAGTTGGGTCAAGGTATTGGCCGTTTACGTCATACTGTTCTTGTGGCTGGTACACGTCAGAGTAGCTCACATACGCATTAACATCTTCTGTTACCGCGTAAGTCGCACCAACATAAGGGCTGGCTTCGCTTTCTGAGTTATCGATAACCGCGCCCGCGTTTTGGCCAGTACGCTCGAAGTCGATCGCGTTAAAACCAGCGATGATGTGCATTGCGTCTGTTACGCTGAATCGAGCAGAGCCGAAGTAACGCGTTAGTGTTTGCTCAATATTTGAGTACTCAGACACACCTAACCACTCAGGCTCAGCAATCGCATCCAAGCCGTACGGGAATGCTGGTGTTGGCCCGTATGCCGGTGTGGTGCCGTAATCAAACGCATGAACAAAAGACACGTCGTCGCTAGTAGCGTGACTTACACCAAAGTTAACTTCATGGCTGCGACCAAACAGCTCGAAATCACCGAATACACGGCCTTCTAAAAGGTGTGAATCAATTTCAGAGTCGTAACGACCAGGCCAGCCAACTAAACCTAAGCCAGTTTCTTTATCAATAGCGCCGTACGCATAAAACAGCTTACTTTCATCTTCGTAACCACGGAAGTTGTAGCTAAGTAGCAATTGCCAGTCGTTGTCGAATTCGTAGTCTAGCTCAACAAAGGCGTTAGTTGTTTCAGTGTCCCACTTTGTCCATTCTTGAGTAGTCGTGTCGTTAATGTCCCACTCGGCTTGGGTACCGTCGGTGTAGTTAAATACTAGCCCGCCCCACGTGTTGCCATCAGTATTGGCATCTTGGTAAGACAAGCCAAAGGTTACTGTTGCGTTATCGGTTAACTGACCGTCAATAACGCCGTAAACAAAGCCACGATCGTTTTCCAAACCATCTAAATGAGACTCTTTGTCTTCAAAGCTACCTACCACACGCGCAGCCCAGCGGCCGTCTTCGGTAAGCAGCATTGAGTAGTCGCCTTGAACGCGCTTGAAGTTGTAAGAGCCAATGCTTGCACCTACTTCCCCACCTTCTTCATTGGTAGGACGCTTGCGCACGTAGTTAATGGTTCCTGACGCGTTACCCACACCTGTAAGTAGGCCGTTCGCACCACGAATCACTTCAATTTCTTCGTAACCGTAAGCTTCAACAGCGCCGGTCACAATACCCCAGTCGTTAGGCAGGCCTACACCATCAATTTGGGTGTTTTTAATTTCAAAACCACGCGCAGTGTAGTTAGTACGGTTGGTTTCCCACTCTTCAACATTGATACCTGGAGCCAGCTTTAGCGCATCGTTAATGTTGAACGCACCAAACGACTGCATAAGGTCTTCAGAAAGAATGCTGATAGACTGAGGCGTTTCACTGATTTCCATGGTCAAGCCAGTTGCACCGCGACTTACACGGTTTTGGCGAACACCCACAATACGAATTTTTTCTACATCTGCTTCTTTTACTTCTACTGTATCGTTTTGCGTAGTTTGTGCATTTACCGACAAAGCAAACGCGATAGGCGTTAGTGCAAATAAACTGCTTAGTTTCATGGTCTTCTCAGTGTTATATGTGGTTATTAACAACAGGGTTATTTTTGAGCGCAGATTATACGTAAAAGTAAAGCAACTTCAAATGATAATTATTACCATTCACTAAAAATAAAGTGAAAGCTCTTTTTAGTAATAAAAATGCTAGGCCATGCTTCCAATTGTGTTTTTGAAGCGTTTAAAGGCAATAAAGTAGAACGCGCACCCTATTAGAAAAAGCGCGATGAGTTGCGGGTATATCACGGTTATGCCTGCACTTCTGTAAAGTACGCTTTGAGATGCCATTACGAAGTGCGTATTAGGCATCAATAGCATTATGTATTGGATGAAATCAGGCATACTTTCTCTGGGTGTGGTGCCCCCTGACAACAATTGAAGCGGTAATAAAACTAATATGAGCAGCAGACCAAACTGCGGCATGGAACGGGCGATGGTAGCCATAAAAATTCCCATACTCGATACCGCAAACAACTGTAATGCAACTGCTGCCATAAATAGGCGAATGTCGCCACTTATTGGCACATCCAACGCGCCCATTATGATTAAGTAAACCGACAATAGTGTAGCGAGCCACACCACCAGACTGGTCGCGAGAATTTTAGAAAGCATGATTTCACTGTTTGAAACGGGCATTGCCAGTAAGTGCTCGACTGTGCCGCGCTCCTTTTCTCGGATAAGCGCAGCGCCGGATAAAATAATGGCAATCATAGTAACGGCACTAATCAACTCCATCACAGAGCCGAACCAGTAGCTCTCTAATGCTGGGTTAAAACGAGCGCGAAGCACTAACTCGACCGGCAGCACAGTTTCAGTTTTATAACCTCGTAAATAAGCCCCCACTTCATCGTTAATAATTTCAGTAATGTATCCATTTCCGGTGAAAGCTTGACTGATACGCGTTGCGTCGACGTTTACTTGGATATCGGGGGTTAGCCCCTTACTTGCCTCCTTTTCAAAATTAGGCGGAATGGTAACTACAAAAGTAAACAAGCCAGTATCGAGAGCTTCGTTAACTTGATGATGCTCAATAATTTCGGGAGTTAGAAAGTAAGGCGGCACAAAAGCATCAATGACTCTTCGGGATAATTGAGATTGGTCGTGGTCGACAAAAGCTATTGGCGCGTTGTGAAGGGTTTCAGGTACCGCCGTTGCGGCCGTGTAAATATTCAGCGTAAAAACGTAGACGATAAGAATAAGCATGGCCGGATCACGCCATAAACTCCACAGCTCTTTAATGCTTAATTGAAAAACAGTTTTTGTTTTCACCCTTAGCGCTCCTGTTTTTTAAGCAAAACAGTGGAAAGCCACAATGTGATAGGTATAGAAAGTGCGATGGGAATAATCGCGAAGTCTAGCGAACTAAAATCCAGACCTTTGCTGAAAATACCGCGACTAACCAATAAGAAGTAGCTAACCGGATGCACTTCCCCAATAACACGACCTGCGCCTTCCAGTGCAGACACAGGCGTGATCATGCCAGCAAATTGAACCGCTGGTACCATAGTGCCTATGGTTGTGAGCAAGATAGCGGCAATTTGGCTATTGGTGAATACCGATGCCAGCAAGCCAAAGCTGGTTGAGAACGTGACGAATAACAAAGCGATGACACATAACGCCGCTATGTCACCTTTAAGAGGCACGTTAAACAGCCATACCGCCATTGCCACCAGCAACAGAAAACTGACGAAAGAAGTTACGATGTAAGGAAGCTGTTTACCAAGTAGAAACTCAAGTTTTGTCACCGGCGTAACGTATAGATTGATAATGGAACCCAGCTCTTTTTCTCGCACCACAGCTAGCGACGTTAATAACGCCGGGATCATCAGAAGTAGCATGGGTATTACCGCAGGCACAATGGCAACTAGGCTACGTATATCTGGGTTGTACAAATAGCGTGATACAACATTAACATCGCTTGTTGACTGCACCTGGCTCATTTGTGATGCTTGCTGAAGCAACCACGTCATGTGAATGCCTGTAACGTAACCTTGTATGGTTTCGGCACGTGAAGGCATAGACCCATCTATCCACGCGCCCAGTTGCACTTGCTCTCCTTTGTGCACCTTCTGCCCAAATTCAGGTGGAATTTCCACGGCAAGAGAAATCTCGCCGCTTTTCATTCTTCTATCCATATCGCTGTAACTAACGATGGCAGGTTGCTCGTTGAAATAGCGCGAGCCAGAAAGAGCGCTGCGGTACTCGATACTTGTTGCAGACTGGTCGCGGTCGAACACCGCATAACGCAAATCTTCCACATCCATGGTTATGCCATAACCAATAACCACCATAAGCACCATACTTCCCAGAAATGACATGGTTAGGCGAATAGGATCTCTTATAAGCTCTAATGTTTCTCGGGAGGTATAACTCAGTAACCTGCGAAGGGATTTAGTGTGATTGCTCGAAGTTGATTGCGCTGTAAAAGCAGCGGGATTTGATGCCGTATCATTAAGCTTACCTTGAGTAGACTGTGCGTCTAACAAATAGGCGATAAAAGCTTCCTCTAGGGAGTGAGAAGACTTATTCGCTTTTATCGCTTCTGGTGTGTCTGTGGCTAAAACCTTGCCCGCGTGCATCAGTGAAATGCGGTCACATCGCGCCGCTTCATTCATAAAGTGCGTGGATATGAAAATGGTTACGCCATCTTGGCGCGCTAAACCTATAAGCAGCTGCCAAAAATCATCTCGCGCAACGGGGTCTACACCAGATGTGGGCTCATCTAGAATGAGAACTTCGGGTTTATGAACCATAGCGACAGCTAAAGACAAGCGTTGACGTATTCCCAACGGTAAAGCGTCTGGCAGGCTATGCTGATGGTGGTGAAGTGAAAAGCGAGTTAGCATTTCATCCACCCGCGTATTGAGTGTGTGGTCGGCAACGTTAAAAAGCTTGGCGTGCAGCGTTAAGTTTTGCCTTACGGTTAACTCTGAATACAAGGAAAAGCTTTGCGACATATAGCCCACACGGTATCGCGTGCTAATGTCGTTTGCGCCTAGCGGGCTACCTAGCATCCACGCTTCGCCTGCGGTTTGAGGCAACAAACCGGTTAGCATTTTCATGGTGGTCGACTTACCACAGCCGTTCGACCCCAGAAACCCAAAAATCTCGCCTTTTTTGATGCTAAAACTTACCTTGTCTACCGCAACAAAGTCACCAAATTTCATGGTTAGATTCTTAGCTTCAATTGCCGTTTCAGTGTGATTACTCGCTAAGTGAGTTTGAGTATCTACGCGCTGATGCTTGTGCTTAATCTCATCCGGTAAAAGTGCGATAAACGCTGATTCCAAATCAGTGGTATGTGTGCGTGTTAACAGCTCCTCGCTTGTTCCAGTAGCTAAAATTTCACCTGCGTTGAGGGCAATTAGGTGGTCGAATTGTTGCGCCTCTTCCATGTACGCTGTTGCGACTAAAACCGTTATCTCTGGCCGAGCGGTACGTATATCGCGAACTAATGCCCAAAACTGGCTTCTGGCAAGCGGGTCTACACCCGTAGTGGGTTCATCTAAAATCAATAAGCGAGGATCATGAATTAACGCGCAACATAAGCCCAATTTCTGCTTCATTCCACCAGATAGCTTACCCGCAGGCCGGCTCAAAAATGGGTAGAGCCCTGTTCGCTTAGTTAGGTTGTCTATGCGAGCCCTACGCTGTTTACGACTATGCCCAAAAAGCTTGGCAAAAAATTGGAGGTTTTCTTCTACGGTTAACGTGGGATAAAGATTTTTACCTAGCCCCTGAGGCATATAGGCAACGTCGGAGCAGATGATTTTTCTGTGCTTATTGCTGCGTATATCCCCACCTAGCACACTCAGCTGCCCCTCTTGCATCACCCTTTCACCCGCGATTAAGGACAGTAAAGTAGACTTCCCCACTCCATCAGGGCCAATTACCCCCACCGTTACACCCGCAGGTATAGATAGCGAAACATTGCTAAGTGCGGTTGCGTTTTTATACCGAACCGTAAGGTCGTGCGCCTCAATAATGTTGCTCATCGCTCAATAAACTCAATAAGCTCAGGAAGGTTTTCAGGCCAGTTGGCTTCTTCGTTTAGCTTCACCCACACAACGCCAGGCAAGCCCGTTTTCACCCTTTCAATGTGTTGATTTAATAAAGAAACTGGTATTTGTGCTTTCACCCTGAACATTAACTTTTCGCGTTCACTTTGGGTTTCCACCGACCTAGGAGTAAATTGGGCAACGTCAGCCACGTAAGAAATAACCGCAGGAATAGCTATATTGGGCGCTGCATCAAGCACAATTCGCGCCTCGCCTCCTATAGCCAGCCTACCCACTTGAGAGGCAGGCAAAAAGAACGTCATGTAAACATTGGTGAGATCCACCAGACTTAACACTCTGCCACCGGCGCCAACCACCTCACCAGGCTCAACCACTCGATATTGAATGCGCCCGTTGCGCGGCGCTTTAAGCACCATGTCATTTATTTCAGACTCTATCTGGGCAATGGTGGCATCGGCTGCACTTACTGCCGCCTGCGCCGAGAAGTACTGTGCTTTCGTTGCTTCAATAGTGGCATCGGCAGCAGTTAATCGCGCCTTTGCAGCATTAACCGCAGCCTTGGCGCTTTCTACTGATGTTAGGTTGTCTTCTGCTAGCTGTTTGGATACAGCCCCGGTTTTAGCCAGCTCGCTGGTACGTTTGGCATGAGCGATAGCCGCTTTTAACTCTGCCTTTGCTTGAAGCAACGCGGCTTCTAATGCGGCCTTTTCACTCTCTCGCTGGGCTACGGCCATGTTTGCAGCTTCAACAGCGCTTCGGGTTTGCTGGCGCTGCGCTTTAGCCTGCTGCAACTGACTGTTTATGGTAGACATATCGAGCTTTGCGACCACGTCACCTGCGCTAACCATGTCCCCTTCCCGGACATATATTTCTTCAACACGCCCAGCCACTTTTGCCGAAATACCAATTTCTGTAGCTTCAATTCGCCCGTTTCCCGACACTACATCAAGGTCTTCGTCGCCATTAAAAACCATGCTGACAACCACAATTACAAGCACAACAAACAATATTGATAAAATAAAAGGTGTTTTTTTCACAGTGTGCTCCGTGCGGAATAATCAGTAAAAATAGGGATGAGGTAAAACTAATGACTCGGTGATTTACTATACAAAAAGGAGGGGTTTAAACTTTGCGGCAAATCAAGTTTTTGAGAATTGATACTCTAAAATCTGTCTAATCTTAAGTAATACTCTTTTATAATATTGGACCAACTTGAGTTTGCGCGATAAAAGATTTAGAAGTGTTATCCAATGGATTTGAGAGAAAGTTAAAGGTTTGACGAAAAATATAACGTACTATTCGACTAACGCTTCGACCCTCGCGAAGCAATATGAAAGCGTTCCTTTTGAGTCTGTTCACAAAGAATGGCTACAGGCTATTCCCAAAGAAGGAATGGTACTTGATGTGGGTGCCGGCTCTGGGCGAGATGCTCGCTATCTAGCTGCAAGAGGTCTTAGTGTGGTTGCTGTGGAACCAGCCGCGGGTATTCGTGAAATTGCGCAAGAATATACGATATCAAATTCTATTCACTGGATTTCAGATTCATTACCCGAACTGACTGAGGTTTTTCGCTTACAAACAAAGTTTGACCTAATTCTACTGAGCGCAGTTTGGATGCACATCGCGCCGACGGCGCGAGAGCGTGCCTTTAGAAAGCTATCTTCATTACTTAAGCCCAACGGCAAACTCATTATTTCCTTGCGTCACGGTATCTGCACTGATGAGCGTACAATGTACCCAGTTTCAACAAATGAACTAGCACAGCTGGCAAGTCAATTCGGACTAACTTATCAATTACTTACTCCTCATAAGTTGCAAGATCAGTTGGGACGCAATGATGTCCAATGGCAAACCGTTTTATTGACACTGCCGGATAACGGAACAGGTGCATTTCCGCTAATTAGAAATATAGTAATAAACGATAGTAAATCCTCCACGTATAAAGTAGCCCTGTTACGAACCCTGCTAAGAATAGCCGAGGGTCATCCAGGCGCGGTAATAGAGCAAACCAGCGAGCATGTTGTTTTACCGATTGGGCTAGTGGCATTGTATTGGCTGAAGCTTTATAAACCACTGGTCGATACGTTCGAAATGCAGCAAAACAGCAACACTAGCAAAGGGCTGGGTTTTATAAAGGACGATGGTTGGCAGCTAATTTCCACTTATTCAAGCAACGATTTTTATATTGGTGCGCATTATTCAGACAGCCCAACTGTGCAAGGGCTATATCGCGCTCTTAAGGACATTGCTTCCACAATTAAGCAAATGCCAGCCAGATACACGACGTTACCTGGTACTAATGAAAGTGTTTTTCATGTTGAGTTGAATAAAACCCAAAAACCTAAAGCCGACCTTCTATTAGATTTCGACTTTTTATCTTCGCTGGGTAAATTTTATGTTCCTATTCATATTTGGGATTCACTGACTCAGTTCAGCGTATGGATAGAGCCTGCTTTGATAAACGAATGGTCTTCGTTAATGGCAGGATATGGCCTAAACATACAAAAATCGTTTACTAAATTGGACTACCTTAATGCCCTAAGGTGGGAAGATCCAGAACGCAATACTTTTAGAATTCGAAAGCGAGTTAATGAACTACTGACAAATGAAAACGTTGCATGCTGCTGGTCAGGCAAACGGTTGAGACTTACTGACTATGCTATCGATCATGCATTCCCTTTCGCCAGATGGCCCAACAATGATCTTTGGAATTTGCTACCTACAAAGACAAAAGTAAATGCAATTAAATCTGACAGATTGCCTACAGGGGGCAAGCTAACAAGTTCCAGAGAGCTAATCGTTTCTTGGTGGAAGCAAGGCTGGCAAAATAATCAAACTGAGTTTTTTAGCCAAGCTAATCTTGCGCTACCCAATCTAAAGCCGAATAACACAAACTTTGATGATGTATTTGAAGCGTTCACGCTACAGCGCGATCGTATTAAGGTGTTGCAGCAATTGGAGGATTGGCGATAGAGCTATAAGTTCTTTCTAAACCATCGTCTAAAATCACTCTCGAGAGCCTCTATGTTGTTTCCGTACAATTGCTGAATATCTCTAACGGAAACCTCTTTACACCCATTTTCGCCTTCTAACAGCAAAAGTCGACTCATGAGATCTTGGTCTTCATTCATTAGAAACGCAACGAAAGCCCAACTAGACGCATAGAAATTATGTGAATCTTTATGCCAACTATTACTCGTACCTTCGAATAGTGATGTTAGCGCCAGTGGCTGATTACTTTTAAAATGATTAACCCATGCGCTCTTAGTTAAATTTTTTGAGCTTTCTGAATATTCCGCCATCCCTTCGTTCAACCATTTCGCCATCTGACCATACCAATGTCGATTAATGGTATGCATTACCTCATGAGTTAGAGTTTGAAGGGTTTGCTCATTGTCACGAATTAGGATAACTGATTCATTTTTGCCTGATAAATAAAAGCCTGAGCTCCTAGGCATAGAAAAGTTAAAACGCTTACTATATTTTTCATAAGCATCTTGAGCACTAAAACTCCTTATATTTGCTACAACAGGCGTCATTGATTCTGCAGGTGTAACAAGCGCGAATACATCTAACGCATCTTGTACTCTCTCTCGCAGCGCACGTTGTACGTCAAACGGTAAATTATGCGAGAGAAAGTTGAGCGATATTTCATCTGGATTAATAATCTTGGCTACTTTTACTGAAGTGCTACTGCTCAGCTTTCTAGGAGAATCACTTATATGCTTAACACCCTTCCCGTCTGTCCACGTATAGATAGTCTTCCTTTCCGGTGGCTTAATCTTGTCTAAACATTTATATGCGTGGGGAGCTGCGTGGTCACCAAACCCAGTATTACTCTGTATAGATTTTACTTCAGAATAAGCTTTGTTTTCTGGGTCATTTTGTTCGGTAAAAATTGTTGGGGAAGAGTGCGACGCACGATGTGATAGATTGTCATGTTCGCTTTCTTCGTAAAATTTTGCTTCTGCAAAGTCAAAGGCAAAGTTTAGAAACTCGGGTAATTTGAAGTTGTTTCTCGAGAGGTATAATACCCCTAAGCTATTGATGATTAGTACACCTGAGATTATTAAGAGCTTTGCGCCAATTCCATTCCTGCTCGCCATGCTATTCCTTCAACATAGTCATATCCCTAGATTTACAATCAAAGTACAAGTCCTCTCAAGAAACAAATAATTACCCACCAAAACAGGTTTGAATTTCTATACATAGTTATTGATTAAAAGCACTGATAATTCTGAAACAATCTTAAACTGCCTATCAAACGCTATGTTTATTTCAAAGTAACTACGCAGCATTTGAAGCACAATTTACTAACCTGATTAAGTAACGTTGTGAGGCTAGATAATTTCTCAAGGATGAAAATGAAGAAGACTACCGCTTTAATTCTACTGATGCTTTCTACTACTAATTCGATTGCCAGCTCTAACTTTACACCTTCTAAGTATCAATGCTCCGGTATAGAGCAGCGTATAGACGAAATTAACTCTAGAATGCGCTCTGGTTACAGCACAAGAGAAGGCGAGCAACTGAAAGAACAACTCAGAAGCCTTAAACAGCAAAGATATGAATGCAAAAAGAAGGGGTTTTCAGTTGACTAACCTTATATTGAAGTTCGAGGCTGAACCTATGACCTTTGCCTCCGGAGTGCAAAGCCATCAATCAGCACTTTATGGGTTACCCTCACCCCCCCCCATTAAAAACCTCAATAGCCCTATCAAAGCTTTCGTCATTATCGAAATAAAGCTGGCTTAGCCGGCTTTTCTTCATTTGTAGGTAGCGCAGGCAAAGGCTAGTGTTTCTCTATAGCCATTTAACTCTCCTTCGAATTCTTTAAACACCTCACTCTGCGGTTTTGCCAACCGCTTTTTTAATACGGGTAATTATTAGCGCTAATTGAGTTTATAATAGCGGTTAAACATTTTTTGAATTACATCGACCAACTTGAGTAGAACATGGCCCATAAAGTACGTTATAAGTTTAAAGGTGTAGCAAAGGAGATAAATTTTTCTTACAGCCGCCATCAAAATATGCACGAAGCAGTGGCCGATGCTGAGGGAATAGACCTTTCACAGTTCCTGCAAACTGAGCAGCAACTTGCCGCTATCAGTAAAGACAAAAAAACTGTAAGAAACTTCAGAGATACCGAATTTTTAAAAATGGGGTTTTCTGAATTGTATTTTTTAAAAAACGGGCAAGAATGATGGTTGCGCCCTTGCAACACATACAAGAATTCTGAAACATTTTGCTTTTGGGGAATAACGGTCAAATTTTAAAAAATGGTAGACCCGACAGTGTTCTAACCTCTGACTCCGGAGCGCAAAACCACCAATTAGCGCTTTATGGGTTACCCTCAACCAACCCATGAAAAGCCTCAATCGCCCTATCAAAGCTTTCGTCATTGTCGAAATAAAGCTGGCTTAGCCGGCTTTTCTTTATTTTGTATGTCGCACTGGCAAAGGCCAGCGCTTCTCTGAAGCTGTCGAATTCTTCATCGAATACATTAAACACTTCACGTTGTGGTTTTGCCGCACGCGTTATGCTGCCGTTCACTTCATAGTCGAAGCCTGCAAATTGAAGGCGTGAAAGGGTTTCTTTCCCCAAACGCATGCCGCCTTTTAGGCTTATTTGAAATGCCGCGTCCATTTCTTCAATTTCTTCCACGCCCCAGTGGTTGAACACCCTAATGGCTTTTTTGTACTTTTCGGCTAACAGCTTTTTTAAAACAGTAACTCTAGGTTCTAACGTGGCGTTGTTTTCATTCTTTAACAGGTCAAAGCATTCATTACATGAAGGCACAGAAATAAAGTCGGCCTGTAGGTTTCCATCTTGCCAGTCGTGAATGAATTTTATCGGTGGGATAAAGTCTTGGCGCGCCGCTTCGCAGCCGCAGTAAATACAGCGATTAAAGTCAGCCGAATGCACCGCATTTAGTGGTTCGTAATATTTTTGGTAATTCTTAACTGACATACTTTTAATTGATTAACCCTTGAATGCTATCGATTGGCTAAAGCGGCGTATAACCACAAAGATACCTTAACAACTTTAGTCTGTAACTTATAACGGGCTTATAGCTGTGTAGCGGAATAGAAGGTAGCAGTTAATTTTTTAGAAGATAAGAAATGGCCCGCCCTAGAGGATTCGAACCTCTGACCTCGGCCTCCGGAGGGGCAATGTCGGAGGCTGAAAATAAAGCGAATAATCCTTCCAGACCTTGAAACATATACGTTTCGCACTAATCAGAGTTAATTCAAGTTAATCTAAACTAACACAATCAGTGTCCCAATGATGTCCCATTAGCGTTTAAATTTCAATCCGTAAAAAATTAGATTTGCACTCGTGTTTGACGGCGGTACTTATCAGTCGGGAGACACAAGTGAGTGCGCAAAAAATGGTAGAGGGCCAAATGTCTTCACATTTTGAAATGCTTTTCTAATTTGCCAACCTGAAAGACTCAACTTCTCATTCTTTACAGTATTATCTTTTACAAACCACCCTTTGTTATTGATAAGATACTCAGACCGCAATATCTGCAGGACTTTTGCTTTGTAGCATATATTTGCCAGATAGTTATCTTCTCCAAAGTAGCAAGCTCTTATGTACGCATAACTAAGTAGTATCGGGGCGGCACTTCTCAATGGCAGTATCTGCTTTTCGATACCTGGTATTTCACTAACTTTTTTACTGCTATCAGTCACATCCATCGGATACTGAAAACTTCGCCATTCATTTTTTGGGAACAATAAGTTAATTGCTTGATCTAATCCATCCATCATCTTTAACCCACCACCAAAGATTGCTGTTATCCCGCTAATTTCCAGTACGTGTTTTACTTCGTCCTTGATGTGGGTATATTTTGCGTGAATTGAGTCTAAAGCTGCAACTATTGACTCCTGAAGTGCGCTTGAGGCATGAAGCAGCGATTCGGCATACATCACGTTGAACAGGTGATAAGGTCCGTTTTCGAAAGCATTTCGAACACCGGTTAGTTCACTATCCATAAGATTCACATGGGAGGCGCCAAATTGACGCGAGCCACTGAGAGCCTTTTTCATTAATTCCTCCCAGTCTGTGCGTTCATTCATATTGGTTAGCTTTTGCAACACGTAAGGCATTCCATATTTCCCTTGTCCTCTTTCTGGACGCTCAGTGGCGCGAAGAAGCCCTTCAATTTGAAGAGTATGCTCACTCGATTTTCTCTGGTATTGAGCTGGATAAAATTTCTTAGGATCCAAACTGTTCAGTTTAGCTTCTTCGCGCTCCATTTCCTGTGTCAGCAACTCATTTCTAATAAACCAGAATAGATATTGCGACCTCAATTTTACAAAAAATTTATCTGAATACATATTCAAGCCCAAATGTCAAAGGCAAAAAAAGAAGATTTTTCGACCATCACTAATTCTATCCTGATAGCAATAATTGCTGCAACTCTTCAACAGGAGGCAATTATGAAAGAGTTTAAGTTAATAACAGCTCACGAGCTGGCAGAGATTATAAGGAAAAGTGTTCCTTCAATTTACAACGCTGTAAGCGAAGGCTTTGAAGGAGAAAAAATACCCATCAGCGTCAAAATTGGCAGAAAACGCTTGTGGCTAATGTCCGATGTGCAGGAGTGGATAGAGAATTTACCGCGTACATCGGTCTCAACATCTTCTCGAGTAATCGAAAAGAAAAAACCAAAACTGAATGAAATTTAAACAACACAAGGAACGTAACGATGAAAGACTTTTTCAAAAACCTGCTGCGTAGCAGTAACGCTTTTTCTACACAAACAAACGAAACACATGATAATCAGAGCCCTTTTCCAGAGGAACCGCCTTATCAACTGCCTGATGATGATGATTTGGACTGGGATTTGCCGGACGTACCTGACGACTTTCTGATACACCCTCCCAAGCTGAGGCCAGAAGATCTTCCGTCTTCCATCAGTGAGTACGTTTTTCACAATGCGGAGAAGCTTGATAATGCCCCGCCTGAATTTGTAGCGGTCTCGGTACTCACAGCCGCCGCTTCGATTATAGGCGGAAGTGCTGTGATAGTGCCGAAGGAGAAAGATGAATCATGGGAGGTCATCCCTACAATGTGGACATCGCTTATCGGTACCGCCTCAACGATGAAAACTCCATGTATGGAGGCTGGGCTTCGTTTGATTCCAGAAGATAAAACACTTTCTGGGGAAAAAAGAACCATAGTCGTTAACGACACTACTCCAGCTGCACTGGCAATAAAGCTTTCTCAGGAACCCCATGGCGTCATAATTAGTCATGATGAGCTCACTGGCTGGTTAACAGAGCTTGAAAGTAAAGCAAACAGATCAGAAAGAGGATTCTACCTGTCAGCCTTTAACGGGTCAGTCCCGCATAACGAACTCAGAATTTCTCGGGAAAATGTCCAACTTGACGCTTCCATTCTTTCACTGATTGGCGGGATTCAACCATCCATGATTGTGCCTTTTATGAAAAATCGTTTAAACGGTAAACTTAATGACGGATTATTTGAAAGGCTGCAACTAACCGTATTTCCGGTACATCACAAAAAGGCAACTGACATCCCTCCAAATAAGGAAGTGATTGATCGCGCCAGAAATATCTTTAAAGGGCTCTGGGAGTTTCGAAAGGCAAATCACAGGACTGTATTCAGATTTTCAGAAGAGGCACAATCTCGGTTTAATGAATTTCATGAGTTCAACATTGCCCGTCTCAATAGTGTCGAGAGTCATGAAGAAGCAATGTTTGGCAAGTACTCAGCTTTGTGTGCAAAACTAGCACTCATTTTTCATTTACTGTCTGCCGGTGATTTTGAAAATGTTGACACAACTGTGGGTGTTTCACATGTTGATAAGGCTTTAGCCTGGATGAAGTTTCTTGAAGGGCATTACCGCCGGCTGATTTCATTCAGTCGTAACTCCCCGGACCATGAATTTATGGAAAAGGTATTAAGCAGATTTGATGATTTACAGGATGTATTTAGTCGACGAGAATTTGTCAGAAAAAAATGGAGCGGTTTTACTGACAATAAAAGTATCGATAAAGCTATCCAGATACTTCAATCGTTAGGATACATTAAGGAATTTGAGTCAAATCCCAACGGCCGAAAAACAAAACGCTTCATCAAGCATCCTGACTTCAGAAGATAGATCCCACAAACACCATACTGACATTAGTTCGATTTCAAATCAGTTTTATACTAATGTCAGTATTGGCAGTGCCAAACTCGTTCTTCCAGTTGTGTTTCTGAAAACCCAGCAACACGAATTCCTCTGAATTGGCACTAATGTCAGTTGGTCGCCATATTATACAGATCAGTCGATGACTTTCTGTTGAACTGTTCTATGGCGGATTTATTGGCCTGATACAAATCTTCATATTTATATAATTCAGGTTCAGCTCCCAATAACGAATCCATAGCTTTGATGAAAACTGAAGGATTTAGTCGGTTCCCGTCAATAGTAAACTCACAGTTTGCTGGTAGCATACTATGTGCAATTTTTACTTTGTAAAGTCGACCAGTTTTTTCTCCAACATCAAAACTAAATCCAGGTTTAGGACGTTTCACATTTCTTCGTTCAGTAATAGCTTCATACTGAAATTCAATTTGAAGAGAACTGTTGATTTCATTTTCTGCGTTTTCAATAAAAGCACGCATTGACTTTGGGATATCATACGGAGGCAAAGAAAAAACGATTCTTCCGTTGAAAGGCTCATTGAGCTTGCTTTTGCCTGCTACTTCATTGGCCAAAGCAGTACTGTCTAAATTGGTCCATTTATCCATAGCTATAAATCCTCAGTAAGATGACTGATTGTTTTCATTACTGCTTTGAAAGCCTCTCGGGCGTTCGCAACATCGATTCCATTCGGTTTAGCACTGTCCCAGATTACAACACCCCAAAGATCACCATTGTTTGCAGTAATTGGCATTGCATACATACTTCGAGGCAGGGATTTGCCTCTTTTTTTAGCCTCTAAAACAGAATTCAGAGGTAGAAAGCTTCCTTTTGCGTACTTCTCACAGTTTGCTTCACTTGAAGAAGTCTGAATTCCGGGAAGTTTGGATACTTCCAAAGCTCGATTTGAAGCCCAACACCGCCCTACTACGCCTTCTGTGTTATCACTATTGTCAGTAATCGCAAATACTACTTTAGTTTTTTTACCTTGATGGTTAGATCGAAGAACAGGCATCAACCACCCGCACATTGGGTGAATGTTTCGGTTCTTTTTTGACCTAAACCATGCAATAAAGTTTAGTCCATGTCTACGCCAACACCACTTTTTATACTGAAAGAGTGTGACTCTGTGCTTGTCATGTTCATCCCCTTCACTCAGATTGTAGGATTTCTCCTGCAACTCATCTAACATACTCTGTAAAGTCGTCCATTGGATCTTTTTACCATCGCGAGAAAGTATGTAACCTACGATTAAGCAAATTATGATTAAAAAATAAAAGTACAGCGAGTGGATTTTTATGAAGTCAAGGATTGAGGCTAGCGTCCCATTTTTCTGCTTATCAATCTTACCTGCCCAGTCAATGACAATTCCCAGTACCGGAGCGATAAGTCCGGCGATACCAAACAAGCGTTTACCCAATGTCCCCACGAATTTGTGGTGACGTATATCCTTAATCAATTTATTCGTTCCCGTTGTTATAATAATTTAGCAGTACAGACTGACCAGACATAAAGCAAGCCTGTATTTATTAGGATTATTACGTACCTATCTCCACCATCTAAACCCTAAAGCATGAATAAACATCAGCAGTTCTATCCTTCTGAATATATCAAAAATAGAGTCTTTACCCAGAATCCACACACATCAAATTTTCGTCATTTCATCAATCGAAATGGTTTTGGTGTTTTGCGCACTTGAACCATTTTGACCAATATTACCACCAGCATCTTCACCCTCGAAAAAATCTATGATGGACTTTTGATACCATCCACAAAAGGAACTGTCGGTTGCAGATCGGGTAAGGCGAAGTAGGTATCTACTGTCAAATTTCCAACCATCCACTTCAGCAAAGCATTTTTTCATTTGTAAGAAAAAAGGAAGGTGATCCTGATTGATCCCTACTTTTCCTTCGTGGGTATACTTCTCTTTAACATCAATGAAAAGCAATTCCTGTTTGAACGGGTTCAGTTGAATAACATCGATGTCTGTTGGTCTACCTTTTTTGTAAGTACCACTAAGCAGCACGTCGAAGAAGAGTCTGTCGAACACTATTGATTCATATATTTCTTCCTCAACCTCTTCAATATAGAGCCTTTTGTATGCCTCGCTTCTTATTTCTTCAGGTACTTCAGGCATATCTTTACTAAATGAGTCGAGTTGATAATCTTTACCCTTGATTTGAAAGTTTCCTAGAAGAGAATCTACCGCACAGGATACAAATCTGTTTCCCTTAAACATATAGCTTTTAAAATTCGGGGCAAAATTATCAGTATTGGGTGAATATGTCAGAACAAAGAAATTTATTTCAGGAAGCGCTTTCCTTAACACTTCATATAAAAACGAGTATCTGTCATTTATCTCGGGAAGTACTGTCACATATGCGGCACTTTTGGTGTAATCAGGCTCCTCTGCCCATTTGTATGGAATAAACCACCCTCCGGCCAAGGTATTTTTAAAACTGTGCGCTCTCTGAAGATAATTCAGTTCACCTCTGAAGCCGATGACTCGGTTGAAAAATGCATCTTCATATTCATTTTTTATGAAATCCCTGCCTTTGACATGACGTGCAGGCCTTGGTTTTTTCTTTTTGTTATGTGCGCCTGCCCAGAGAATGTCAATAAGATGATTTGTTAACCTGGTTTTACGACACATCTTAGAGTTCATCCAGCTTTAAATCAGTAACCTTGTCGTACAATGCTTCAATGTCTTTCCACTTCGTTCTGAATTGATTTCTTTTTTTCGACTTCCATTTTCCATTGTTCAGCTTCATATTTATCCCGGGATCGTAATAAACAGCTTGGCTATAGAGTGAACTAAGGTAATTCTTTATTCCTGCGCCCTCGGCCAGACGAACACCTGGACCAAACTGATAAAAGACTGAACCATCGACATGCTTTGAATATGAAACGAAACAGGTACGTGAATGTTTTCTCTTCCAATGCTCTAATATTTTGCTAAAACTCCATCCTGCAGCCAGGTTTCCCTCGCTGTCTACAAGATGCAGACCCCCATCAGGATCTGTTATTTCCTGCCGCGTGGCATCGTAACCTTCCATAACAAGTTTTAATCTGGTTCTTTCGTTTACAATGTTTGTTTTATGGATACTTGCAAAATCAAGCCTGTCAGAATTTCTGGACCATCCATACTGACGAAGAAAAACTTCGAGATCATCCAGATACAACCCAACGTCAGGTTCAGGTGTCATTAGCGTCACAACACTGCCCGAATGCGCTTTTAACTCCCAGTCCTCATAATCAGGCTCGGCAATACCATTCGGAGAAATACCGAAAAGGCTCTCAAGAGTAAACCCGGCTCCATTCATGGCTTCATAAGGAATAATTTTTCCATCTTTAATTCTTTGAGAAGGAACCAATCCAGCTTTGTGGATTTGTATTAATTTATTGAGGAGATCTGTACGAGTATCAACTTTTTCTTCAAGAGAGTAAAAAACGGATGCTACAAGAGAAAGTTGCCCTGCATTTATTTTGTCATTAAGTTCATGTGTTACAGGGTCATCCCAGTGGGTTACATAACCAATTATCCTGTCTTCGCAGATACCTAAAAACAGGATACGATTTTTATCCGCCCTCTCCGTTCTTTCGACTTTTGTGGGAGGTTGCATAAGGTGGCTCGGAGAGGATTTGCAGCCTTTGAGAAACCCGCTGAACCGCACTTCCGGGTATTTAGGGTAAAGGATTAGCTGAGCGCCTGGGGCCAGCTCGACCTTTCCATCCGGAGTCATCCAGTAAAATGTCAGAGAGGCTTTGAAAATTGGACCCTTACTACTCATTCCACTCGAATAGATTTCTCCGCTGGGCAAGAGCTGAATTACTTCAAAGCTTCCGCCCAGGTAAACCTGTTGTTTAGTATTGTCATTGTTAGCAAGTTGCTTAACTATTATCCGCTCTGCGCCAAGTTCGTATAGGTTATTTTGTATAGCGGCCAAATCCATCTGATAAGTCTCATCGGTTACATTGCTTCAATCCATTTGAATCCAACTCGTAATCCTGCTGCGAATGATGTATCCATCGCTCAATCAGTTGGATCGCCACAGGCTGAGGCAATCTAAGTTTTCCTTTTAAAGCACATTCCCAAACTATTAACGTTTTCAGGCCGTACTCACGTAATAATCTAATATTTTTATTATCGCGTTGAATCGTATCAGAAATTTTAGATTGCCAAAACTGAGGATTGGTTTTGGGCCATTTGAAAAGATGACAATTGTGACCATGCCAGAAACATCCGTTAATCAAAACACAAGCCTTATGTTTTGGAAGATAAATATCTGGCTTAGAGGGTAGATGATTAGGAGTAATGCGGAATCGGTAACCACTACTGTGAAGAAGCTTCCGAACAATTAATTCCGGTTTCGTATTCACTCCCCTAATTGCCCTCATGTTGCTGCTTCGGGTTTTAGGAGAGTGAATATCAACCATTTTTATGCTGCGGCTACTTTCTGGTTATCAGCCTGAATAGCTTTGAGAATATAAGGCTTCATTAATTCAGCCACTGCACTGAATACAGGAACTACGACAGAGTTACCAAACTGTTTATATGCCTGAGTATCTGACACTGGAATTATAAATTTATCCTGACCTTTAACTGTGAAGCCCATCAGTCTTGCACATTCAGTAGGAGTAAGTCTGCGGGGACGGTTTTCAAGGTTTTTTTCATCTTCAAAATCTTTAGAAAAATCCCATCCACGATCAACGAGAATCTCAGATCCATCTTTGTAGTACCTTGCTGATAGCGTTCTCGCAATGCTGTTTTCGTTAACCAGACCGAAACCAAATCCGTTACCCTTTTCTTTATGTTTTTGCGCATAATCAAACAGGTACTTCCACAACTTGGGAGTAAGGATATACTTATCATCAACTTCTTCATCAAGAATGTCACCCAAAGCAGGTTTCTTTCTGGGTATAAGACTATCGATGTTCTTTAAAGAAAATCCCTCATGAATGCCTAGATCTCTTCGGAAGCCAACCAATACAATCCGCTCTCTGTGTTGAGGTGTAAAATGCTGACCATCTATTATTTTAGGGTCTTTTCCTTCGAACGTGCTGTCTGCGACTTCATACCCAAGCTCATCAAGTGCCTCCATAATAACTTTGAAAGTTCGCCCTTTGTCATGCGACTTCAGGTTCTTTACGTTTTCAAGAACAAAAGCTTTTGGTCTGTGTGCAGCGATAATTCTGGCTACATCGAAAAATAAAGTACCCTGTGTGTTACACTCAAATCCATGAGCTCTTCCGAGTGAGTTTTTCTTCGAGACTCCAGCAATAGAGAATGGCTGGCAAGGAAAACCTGCTAACAGGACATCATGTTCGGGAATGTTTTTTCTGATACTGTCGTAAGCTTCTTGCTCGGAGATATCACCCTGGTCAGACAGAGTGATGCTCCGGATATCTTCATTGAATACGTGCTCTTCATCATTTCCGTAATTAGCTTTGTATGTTTTAACCGCATATTTATTCCATTCACTGGTAAAAACACACAACCCGCCCTGGTCTTCGAATCCTTTACGAATTCCGCCTATTCCGGCAAACAAATCTATGAACCTAAATTCACTGGTTTTAGATGTTACGGCAGGCTTTGGCAATAACTCAGTCAGAGCAATATACTCCGCATGCGTCACCGACGGCTCCGTTTTACCTTTAACCCAGCGGTTGATAGTCTCTCTGCACAAAGAGCTACCAACTTTTTCTTTAAGATAACTTGCCAGAAATTTTTGATCATAAATTTCGAGAAGTTTGGTCAACAGTTGCTTTTCGTTCATGAATTTTAAAATGGGAATATTGTGTGACTCAATATCACATAAAAAACCCAAAAATTCAATTTATAACTGTTTTTTTGATCAGTGTTAAACTGACAAACCTGACTTTTGGAGCTGATGTCAGTGCTGTCAGTTCGGTTTTGGTAAAATGTAATCAAACTCAAGCTGCTCTTCTTTCATGAAAATCGGTAAAAGGTGGAACCACTCTGGCAGCGGTAATTTCTCGCAAGGAGATTCTCACGACTCCCATTCCTAAACCCACTCTTTTACCCTCGAGAATCAGTTTATTGTCAAATTCCCTGACCACTAAGCCAGTCAAAGTCTGTTCAATGTTACCACTGACAATGGAAATACTTTCTTCTGAAAATATTGCTGACTTCACTGACTCCAGTACTTCTGCACTTATATTTCCCAAATGAAGGTGTTTTGCAAAATCTATTTGCGATGTCCCTCTCTCAAATCTTACTACCTTACTTTGGTGGTTAGACTTGTGCTTGCTAAGATACGAATCATTTGCCTCGTCAAATACTTCCTGTATTTGCTCAAAAAGTGCAGCTGGCAAGGCAATCTTAGCCGTTACAGCTACCTGCTTAAGCGCATAGGCCAGCTCGATTGACATTGTCATCTTATTTGTTGGCTTCACAGCACACCATTTTTGTGGCTTACCATTTGGGTTAAGGCAATATGCAACGTTCAGCACTTCAAGCGCTATCATATCTGCTTTGATAGTGTTCTCTGAAACATTGAAAACACGTGACAATTCAGGGATTGTAACCGGAACCTTCGTTGAAAGATGATGGTTCTCAATGCTTCTTCTGCGTTCTGACTGATTCATACTCTTCGTCCCCTTTCAAAAACTAATAAAGCCCAGTTTCGACTTACGCTACTAATCCGATTTCTTCGCAGTCATATTCAAAATCGTTGGCACAATGGTCATCCCACAGGTCTATAATTCTCTCTGTGCCTAAAGATGATTTAGAAACACCAAAGACGACTATTTCTTGTAATCTGCTGATTACCTGATGCTCGCTAACCCCATAAGCAGCACTTATTTTTTTGACAGCGAGATGTAGCTTGTTGAACTCATAGTTATCGGATTTGGAATTCTTTTTCATTTGCTTTGCTCTCGTTTGTTGAAGACATGGGCAGATTAAATGAGGTACACTCACTATCAAATAGCGAAAAAACTAATTTCACAACTTGATAAAAATACTGATTTAAGGATTATTCATGCAATGGGAAATAGGGGACAGTGTTAAGGATTGGCTAGACAAATGGAGAACTGAAAACCCGTCCCAGACATTTATATCTTTGGAAAGTGAAGGGAAGCTTGGTGTTGGTATAGCAACAATATATCGATTGAATCAAGATAGTTACTACCTGCCTTCTCAGGCAACACAGGATAAGTTGGCTCACTTTAAAGTTAATGGAGTTAGCAGAGGTTCAAAAGGTTTCGGGTACTTTGGTTACCCTCCAGTAGATGATAACGCCGGAAATGGTTCCAATAAAAAGGTGTCACCTTTCGCGATAACTCAAAGTGAGCTTGAGTCGAGGCTGCGAAACGATTTTGACTCGATTATAAATCAGGCCGAACTTAGCAGAGGATTTTGCTGGTTCAAACATAGATGTGTACATGAAGAAAGTGACAGAGCGTCAGTAGTTCCTGGAGACCAGTGGAAAGTTACTCAACGAACTGGCTACAACATTTACGCCAGTACAAATACAACAAAGCGATACGGCCCTATTCTTGGAGAAAGGCAAAAGACATTCGAACTGGCCTTGTTTGTTTGCGAAAAATGTTTGGTAAACATCAAGCCACTCCTTATCTCTCCAGTTTCAAAAATTATAGGCAAAATTAAGGCTGAACAGAAAAGGTCCGTTCAGAGAATTGCGAGTGACCTTGGAGTATCAATTGGAAACGTATATCGCCTTGCAAAAGATAAAAATGAGTTTATTGAAGCCGCCCTACTCGAAGACATCCTCAAACTCTGTTTTTTCAAAAGTCGACAAGATGAAGATCTAGTAGATCAATTCAGAGCGGCAGTGGAAGAAACAATTGAAGAGAATGGTTTGGTTGAATATATGGACGATTTGGAATTTGATAGTAGAGAATTATTAGATAATGACCTCATTGATGGATCGCAACTACTGCTTCACTCAGAAGATAGTAGAAGTCAGTGGGTTTACGAAGGGGAACTCGAAGTTCTTGAAACAGAGTTTTTAGAGTGGAAAATTGATATAAATGGCGTGCAATATCTTTACGATGTAGCATACAAAGTAGTGGGGAATACGGGTTATCCTCATTTCGAAGATCTAACCCAACATTATAATATAGAGATAACCTTCTTAATCGCCAGCTATGACAAAGGCTATCTCTATGATTTGCAAAAAACCGTAAAATTTTAAGTAAGAAATCCATTTCCATACTTTTCCACTAAAATGTTAAGAAGCTTTCAAAATTTGTGGTTGATAAAGCTGCTCGAAGAGCTTTTCAATTTCCGACCTGTCCAGTTGCTCTCTTTCAACTAAAGATTCGCTGATTGCACTGAGAAGCTCTCTGTTCTCACCAAGTAATTCACTTATATTGGAGAATGCTTCAGCCAACCAGCTCCTAACTTCATCATTAATGTGTTGACTTTCTGTCTCAAGCTCAGAAAGCATAGCGAATCCAAACGAATCTGACATTCCCCATTGAACAATCGCCTTTTTGGCCAAGGCCGTCGCTTTTCTTCTGTCGTCAGCGCCGCCAACAGTTTGTTCGTCCCCAACTAATCCCAACATATGCTCAGCAGCTATTCCCGCAAGAAACACCTGCAAATACGCTTTAACCCGACTGCGGGAAAGCAGCGGTTCAGCATCTGAACTACCGGGTACAACCATGCCTAAAGCCGCCCCGCGAGGTTGAATCGACACAAAATCAACAGGAATGTCTGGCAGCAACAGTTTATGCGCAATTAAATGTCCAACTTCATGATAAGCTGTATATTTCAGTTGCTGTCTTGATTGTTTTGCGGTCTGGGTCACCACTCCCAGCTTTGCCGAACGCACTGCCTCAATGAGCATAGTGGGCTTCCATTCGATCCCTTCGGCCTTTGCAGAGAGTACGGAGTTGTTGAAGATTTCACGAATTCTCCCAATAGTGGCCCCCTGCAGTAAGCAGGTTAACTCTGCTCGAAGTTCTTCAGGCAGTGTACAATTACGTATTTTGAACCATTCATTTACACAGGCTGAAATTGAGGTTTTTGTGGGTAGATTGAAATGAATAGATCTTTCAAAGCGCCCCGCTCTGGTTAATGCGGTATCCAGTTCATGTGGATTATTTGTGGCAGCCATTACGAATACCTTGCCGGAATTCTGTTTAAAACCATCCATAGCAGTCAGCAGTGCATTGACTACAATAGCTGAAGAGTGACCGACGGATTGCCTGCTTTTCGCTATCGAATCAATTTCATCAAGGAAAATCATCGATGGTGCATATCGATTGGCAACATCAAACAATTTTTGTACATTTGAAACTGCGCATCCAACCAGTAGGTCTGCTGAGTTTACATTAAAGAAAAACATATCACTTTCTGCTGCCAGACAGCGCGCCATATGAGTTTTTCCTGTGCCGGGTAAGCCTGTAAACAGATATCCCTTTGGAACAGAAATACAATCATCTCCATTGACGTCTGCACTATTCATCGCATTTACTATCACTCTCAGCTTGCTTTTCTCACTGTCCTGACCAATAACGTCATCCAGTGAACCTTTCGGCTTTCCGGCGAAATTGATAAACGGAAGCTCAGCATCTTCTGTACTTACCATCTGCTTGCAACGGAATGATTTCATGTTCACTTCAATGCCATCTTCAAGAAATTGATAGCCAAAGGAGTAGGTTGGCTTCATGTTCCGCGCGATTGAGAGTTCTGTGTATTTGGCCAGCGCACCAATTCTCTTGATATTTTGCAGACATTGTCTGTAATCATCCAAAGATGCATTTCGGGATAATGCGATGTGAGTGAAAACCGAGCCTTCAGAAACAAGATCATCAACGTCAGATTGTTGATTGATGTTGCCCAAGGTCACAATTACCTTTGAGGTATGCTTTTTCAGCAGAGCGATACTTTCTCTTATCTTTCCGGAAAACATTTCAGTGTCGACCAAAAGCACATCAAAATTACCTTTCACTGCAACCGCTAATTCACGCTCATTAAACTGACGGTGAATGTCCATGTTTTTGTCGGATAACTTTTCGAGTTGCTTTCGCGGCGAAAGAATTCGTACGTTTACATCCTGGGAATCCATGAAACTTTCATTCGAAAAGCGGATTTTATTAAGTAGGCGCAACTCTCCTTCGGGAACCTTGTCTACAAGTTCATTAGTAATGTCCCCTTCAAGCTTCGAAAGCTGGGTTGCCAGTGAACGTGGTGACACACTTCCCCCTAGCGTAGCAACTGCCAGTTCTTCAACATTTTCAGGCCATGCCACAGACCCCATTTTTCTTGTTACCATGCACGTTTGTTTGGCTATTGAGAGCATTGTTGCAGCACTAATAGGTTTGAAAACTGCGATAGTACCGGCCTGCAGTCTGTTCACCATTTCAGGAGACAGCGAGCGTCCACCATTTATTTTCTTATTGGTAAGCAACTCTCTGACATCTAAGTTATTTTCAGACGAACGCTCAATTAACTTACTGCCAAGATTCGTTGTGATAACGAAATGACAAAGCGAAAAATCTATGGCCCGCATAGCTGTTCGGTCATTGGCTTGCCCTTTGTCGAGCAGTGTTAGTAGCGCTTGTATAACACTGGGATGTGCTTTCTCAATTTCATCAAAAACAAAAAGGGTTCTTGGATTTTTCATCACCGATAATGTCAATTCACCCAGTGCTGAATCGCTATATTGAGAACCAGCCCCAAACAGTTTCATCACATCACGTTCGTCATTGTACTGCTCCATATTAAGTATCTGAACCTGATAATCGAGAGAAAGCTCTTCTACAAATGCTTCCGCAATACCTTCTGCCAGATACGTTTTCCCGGTACCGCTCATGCCGAGAAATACTGACGTACCCAGGTGGCAATCGCCGCCGTTAACAATAAGATTAGATAGCGAAGAGGCTACACTTTCTATTGCTCCATGTTGACCTTTAACTTTAGCATGTAGCCGCTTTTTAACCGCTTTCACATATGAAAATGGAGGCTTCCTCACTTCGAGCTTGTTCAGCTTCAGCATTTCTTCAATGTATCGCTTTGGCTCGATATCTTCGAATAAAACAGGCTCCTCCCAGCAAGCCAAATCAAAAGTGGTATTTTCATCTACGTGAAATATGATCTGCCCATCTTCGCTACGCGCAAGGAAGCAGCGTAAAAACTCCCAGACTGACTGCTCAAGCTTTAATTTACTTCTGCACCCTCTTTCTGCGTGAGTAAACCAATCGATGCTTGGGCCCCTGACAGAACCTTCGTAAGTTTCAATGGTTCTTTTTTCTACCTGCTCTAAGAGACGCTTACGCAATTCAGTACAGGATGTAGGGAAAACTAGCTGAAATGCATGTGTACTGATGGCTGAAGCTATATACTTTATAAAGCCAACACTCCCAGCTACCGCAGCGACAAAGAGTTGTTCACCAATCGCTTCCGTTGCCGGTAGTCTTTGTACTTTTTGTTCTAAGCAGTATGCCTTCTCTATCCAACAGATATTGTCAAGCAACTCCCTGACTTCTTTATCACCGCTACTAAAAAGATCTTCAACTTCTACCTTGCCCAATCTCTTTACAGCCCGCTCTGAATTTACTTTTTGAGTGTGCAAAGGATATTCGGTGATCTCGCCGGAAAACGGACACACAACATTGAAGTCAGACGGAGAGTCTTCGCCAAACAATATTTCGGGGCCACATAACATTGCAAACTTATCAAATGCAAAACCATTTTGATGGTTGGCTCTTTTAAAGAGTCTTCTGGTATCAGAAACAAAGTTATCAAAAGTCACATCCTGATAACCTTTCGCCATTGACGCTCCAACCGTTCTGATTTCGTCAAGAACGGTATTTGTAACCGGCATGTACAGGTTTATCATAATGAGCCCAAATAGTGCCTTTGAGTCTTCTATCGTCTTGCAATCTACGATATCAGTTAAATCATCACTCAGATCCAGCCAGCCTTTATAATGCGCAAGGCAAAGTGCAAGCTTTTCATTTTGATTTGTACCATCAAGCATCTTTTGCTTTATGTCTGTACTGAATGTTTCGAAGTATGCGTTGAGGATCTGGGTTTTATTTGCTGTAGCTAAGGCCATGTGCGTCTCCGGGTATGTTGGCTGTATATAACCCGACCTATATTACTGAGCTATCCGCACCCTGATTGCGGATAGACAAAAAACTTAGTATTTTTTTCAAGTTTCAGAAAGCTGAGTATCCGCAATCTAGCTTCGGATAAAAATGATATAAACTTCGGTATTGTCGTTGGCTTAGTTTTTTATGCGCTGCTGCTGAGGTCATGAGTGACTCAAAGCATGCTTGCAGTAAGACACCCTTTTATGCCTGAGCCATCCGCAGTCAGGTTGCGGATAAACAAAAAACGCAATATTTCAAAAAAAGTTCATGAAAACTTTGTATCCGCAATCTGGCTGCGGATATATCTGGAAAATAACTCCGGTATTGACGCACGGCATCGTGCCTGTCGTCTCACTCAACCGGAGATAATATGAAAGACTCTCACGATTTATCATACGCACCTACCAAAATTTTTAGCGTTGCTTCATTCACGTTGATGTCAGCAATGCTACTTACCGCATGTGGCGGAGGCGGTAGCAGTAACTCGAATGTCCCACAAACCCCAGACGATGGCGGAACCAATGCAGGCACCCCGCAGCCGACGGCCTTTAAAGTAACAACGCAGAATACGGCGATTTCACTTGCTGAAAATACGTCTACTGATCTTTCTGTCTCATTTACAGGTGCGAATGGTGACGTATCCGCTACCGTTGAAGAATTATTGCCAGCCGCCTTATCCGTTTCAATCAGCGACATTAGTGCGAACGGCGCGATGATTAACATTGCTGTACCAGAGTTGGAAAACGACGGTAGCGATGAAATCGTTGTTACTTTTACCGACAGTGCAGGGCAAACCGACTCTTACACAATTGGCACAAGCTTGGTCAACAGTTCTGGTGAAAAGGCGTTGGCTAATTACGAAATTGCTGCCTGGGGAGCAGGGACCTTTATAAACCTTGAGCCGGAACGCGAATTATTCAAGCGTCTTAAGAAGATTCTGAAGATGAAAGGAGTGCCTACTGCAAATATCCCGGTATTTCCGGTGAATTTGAATCTGACCACTCGCGCAGATTTGATCAACTTCAGCAATGCTCGCAGTGAGGTAGTTAACAGTTATCTCGACAGCACTATCACCGAAACTGAGGTAAGAGCTAAGACAGATGACATTCTGGCGCTTTCAGGTGATTTCGTTATTCCTGTGAATTCAGTATTAGAAGAGTTGGTATCACTGGCATCAGGCACGGTGCCTGAACTCCCATTAGGGGTTGTTAGTTTGGATAAAGAAAGTGGGCTACTTCTATCACAGTTTATAGGTAATGCGCAGATGGGGGCTTACTCAACGGAGTGGGTTTGGACTTTCAACAATGAATATCAATTTATGGCGCAACTGACTCAGAGCAGCGCATCATGCCAGGCAGCAGAGTAAGGAAATCAACATGAAAATGAAATCAGTTTTAACTTCGGTATTTGTGAGCGTAATCTCAGCAGTGACTTTCTCAGTAGATGCTGGTGAAGAAGTTCGTTTGGTGATCACGCCTAAAGCGAACACTGTGAAGTCAGAAGTCGCGACACAGAAAGCGACTCCTTCAATGTCAGGCTGTGTTCCCACACCTGATGGCAAAAGCAGTTGGTGCATAGGCAACTATACAATTGACTCCAATACAAAGAAGTCAGTTGCTAACGATGTAGTAACGGCCAAATCTGTACACAGATCTTCAGGGATGGAAATTATCACTCTTGATGGCTTGGGTTACGATGCCAGAGAAGTAGCGAAAGCACTGACTGAGGACGGGCGTTTTGGCTTAGTCGAAGCCGATTTGGAAATCCACCAGAAAGGGACACCAGCCGTTAACGATAACGACTTTATCAGGCAGGAATTCTACCTTGGCAGCAGCAATGAAAGTAAGCTAGGCATGAATGTTATTGAAGCTTGGGAAGGAAGCAACTATTTTAATGATGGCGAAAAGGTAGACGTCTGGATTATGGACTCTTCATTCTTCGACAACAAAGATGTGATTTTCACTGGGGGTGCAAGTTTTTCAACGACTGCGCTGGAAAAAGATGGTGACCGTCAGGAGCCTCATGCGGATTTCCGTCCCAACCCTCTTTCGCTTGAACAGGGAATTTGCAATGGTCATGGGGTTGGTGTAGCGGGAACAGTCGCTGCGCAAATGAACAATAATATGGCTGGAGCGGGGATTACTAACAATGTGAATCTGTATGCGGGACGTGTTATGACCTGCGGAATAGGATTCATGTCAGACGCCGTAAACAACATAGAATACCTGCTGGGTAAACAGTTTGCTGGAATCGAACCTTATTCAGGTAACCCAGGCGTTATCAATTTGAGCATTGGAGCTTTGGCGGAAGACGGTTGCCCAGAATATGTACAGGAGCCCATCTCGCGGGCAATATCAGCAGGCTGGGTAATAGTAGCGTCATCAGGAAACGAAACGATGCCTGCGGCACACTCTGCACCAGCCAACTGTGAGGGTGTAATTTCTGTTGGTTCTGTGGATAAAGACGGTGAACTTGAGTGGTTCTCTAACTATGGTGATGGTCTAGACCTTGTTACTGCAGGAGACTGGATTGCAGCACCATGTGAAGAAGGCGACTCTCAGTTTGCCTGTTTCTGGGACGGAACTTCATTCTCTTCACCTCTCGTAGCAGGTCTTGCGACCGCAATTAAATCAATGACTGGGGCAAGTCCAGAGCTTATTAAGCAGGCGCTAAAAGCAACAGCCAGAGGTGAGGTTTTAGGCTCTTCTTGTGACGGAAGCAGATGTGGCACTGGTGTACCTGATGTAATGGCAGCTATCGCTTTTGCAGATGCTGTGATGAAAGGAGAGATGAACACTATCAGTTTTGCTCTTAGCGATACAGACACTTGTGAACAAAGCTGGTTCATTGACAACTTCGGTGCAAGCATTCCAATTTGCCAACTGTACAAAGCAACATTTTTAGGTGGCGTAGATAATAATAATGGCTATTACGAGCTTGTAAGTGTTGATTCAGGCACTGGTTGGGAAGATAAAAGCCTGCAAGTCGTAACCACATCGGAATATGGCGAGACTTATCTTCTTAATGTAGATATAGAAACAAAAGATTATGGAGTACGTCTATGCGATACAGCAGGATGCTCAGACCAAATAGTTGAAATGAATATTGCCGGTGCGAGAGAAGAGAACAGACCTGAGAGTTGTAAATACTAAATTGGGGACGGCAATCATTGAAAATATAAAAATTTTCGGGTTGCCGGAACTTCTTGCCTCAAAACTCGCTACTATCAAGTATATTGGTTTATTGAGGTTATCGGTATGTTTCACTCTACAGCGCCACTTAGTGTCCTTATATCAAAGAGGCTGCACAGAAGATGGCTTCGGGGATTTATCAAATATTTTTGCAACAACCATTGTGAGATAGATGACCCGAAGATTGTATTCCACGTTACAGCTCTGTTCGTTATTCTCTCTGATACTCATGACACATCTGAATTACAAAAAAGCATAATCTGGCATGACCGTGATTACAGATATGACGCTTTGAACAAATTTTATGTTGGTGATGAAAAACAGGTATTGGCAGTTGAGAAGCTTGTTGAACAGTTGAAGCGTCAACATGCAAAGCCTTTGGTAAAAGTTGAATACAGCTATTATCTTTCTGCCGATGAACTGGAGCTATTAAAATGAGCAACAGTACGCGTCCATCCGTTTCAGTTCACTGCAGGTATTTTAAAAAGCCTAATGCCGATGCAGTTCTTGACCATTCTCACTCAAAAAGAAACGGCTTTACTTCCTCACAAAACGTCTATTCCGAATTCAGTAAATTCAATAAAGGCTTTTACTTTCATGCTGCTTCGTCCTGCACGGAAGCTCTTGAAGTGATGATGTTACGTCACAAACAGGTTACCGGAAAAAAGATTCGCTGTGATAGCAATGTATTGTTCGAACATGTTGTATCACTTAGTGAAAGCCAATACTCGAAGCTGGAACGGAAATACACTGCTAAACGAGTGCTTGAAGCCTTTATTGAAAAGCTCAAGATGTACGCACTAGCAATAAAGAAAGCATTCCATTTCGAACCTTTAGGATTCGATATCCATCTTGATGAGGGTAGGTTCGAGAACGAAATACCAAGTATTGGTGACTGCGCAAGCTCGGATAAGAAAAATACTCAAAGTGAAATCGAAACAAAGAAAGGTTCCTTTATCCGCAATATCCATGCACATGTTCAATTTTTAAATTTTTCCTTTTCTACCAAGAAAATGTATGCGCCTTTGCGTCATCTCTATAAGAAAGGTAAAGATGGCAATGGAAAAACTAACCGACTCAATCCTAATTTTGAAAAAATACAGGATATTGCATTCTCGGTTTTTAAGAACTGGGGCTTCAAAAGAGGCCAGACAAGAAACATTTACAACAGAAAACACCTTGAGAAAGAAGCCTTCGTTAAGAGGAAACTTGCACAGGCAATTCGCCAGACTAATCACATACAAACCCAAAATGAGGAACTGTCAGTCGGTATCGATGAAAAGCAATCTGAAATAAAAAGATTGGAAAAGACTATTTTGAATCTCAAAAACAGAGCACAGTGGGTTAAGAGTCAGGTTATTGAGCTGAAAATTCTTAAGCGAGAAGTTAGCCAAGCAATCATTACTGAATCAGAAATTGCATTGAAAGATATTGTAAACAAGGTCAGTCGAACAGAAGATAACCTAGGCCAAAGTTTGCAGCGAAGACGGAAATAATTTATGGAAGATAACAATCAAATAAAGTTTGCACTATATCTTGAAGATTGGGACTTTGAGACTGGCAATAAAAAAGTCTTGAAAAAAGATGGTATTGAAGTAACTACTACGGAATACACGAAGGACATGAAAGGTCACATTTTCTGTCCTGAATGTAGTGCGGGATTATTTCGATCTCCGGAGGAGAAAGATTATGATACCAATGGCAGAAAAGCGTTTTACGCCCATAGTCGAAAACACCAATCTACATGTAGTTTGAGAGTTAAAAAAGCACCGGGAAAGCGTTACGACTCTGAAGAAATAGCCCAAAAAGCTATAGAGGATGAGGAGCTGGTAGTGGTAAAAGGTTTTATGAAAGAGAAGCCAAAACCACTTAAAATTGTTAATCCGCAGCAATACCAAGGTGAGCCAGTTGAAGACATCGATGGAGACTTAGCAGAAGTTCCTATCGGTAGGCACAATGGCGAAACTTTTAGCTTACCTTCACGGATCACCACTGTAAGAGGACTTTGTCGAAATTTTAATAAAAACCTGTATAAGTATTTTCATCTGCCTGGTAGAAAAAACGCAGTTCAACTTAAAAACCTTCTGATTGATATAAGAAATGTTAAAGAAACTGATGAAGTTCCAAAGTTCTATTTTGCAAAAGTAAGTCGATCATGGAATTGCGGGCCAACCCCACAAAACATCAGGCAAACAATGTTTGAATACCCTAGAGGCAAGTATGTTGATTTTTGCCTTAAAGCTACTGATGAAATTTCAAGAGACCATGGTATTGATGATGATGCCAGAGGCAAAATTGTAATTATGTTTGGTACAGTTACAAAAAGTGGAATTGGATTGTCGATAGAAGATATAGGCTGGGGAGAGTTTGCGGTTCTTCCAGATAAGTACGCTGTCCTACTGTATTAAAGTCACATAACAAAGCTGTCAGAAAAGGGCCTGTAACTCGATTGAAGAAAATCGGTTTTACGCTCAAAATTACCGATCAGATGAAGTGCAGGGCTATATATCAAAACTGCAATATCATTTAAGGTGTAGTGGCTCATTTCTGATCTGACACCTTTATTTGCTGGTTTAGATGCCATCTGACAGGCAGCTTCAGACAAGGAGAGGACCTTCAGTGTTTAGGCTTTAAACTTCCGAGTTGTACGTGAAACTGATATCTAATACTTTTTCTCCTGAAAGCACAGTTCATGACTTCTCGAATGAAACAAATGCTACATGAAGCCTCAGATAAGCTGTTAGCAGGCTACGACAAGCCTTGAACAAATCGATACAAAGAGTTACCCTTGCTTTGAATCGTTCAGCCCGAAAGGTTGAGCATCCGCAGGTGAAACTGCTAATCCATTGAACTGGATATTTAATATGAATGATCAATACAAAGCGTACTCCTCACTTTTCTCAACTGTTTACGATGAACATGCTCCTATCGGACATCTTGGTCGTGGAACACACTATTCTATATTCAGAGCTGCCCAGTTTCTGAACAACCTTTATGAGCCTCAAACGCCTTTAAAAATTCAAGATTTTTGTGTTGTTTGGGATGAAGATCATGATACTCGCGTTATTGAGGTCATTGAGAAACTGTATATCAAAAACTTGCTAGCACCGGTTCTTTATATTGGAGAGCGCAAAGGTGGAGTAACTGTAATTCTTGATAAAAAGTTTTATGACGATCAAAGCTTGTTACGTAGCTTCTATCAACAAATAGATGAGATCTCTCAAGGACTAGATGACCCATGGTGTTCTGAAGTTGGTTATTTGGATTTATCTAATAAAGATGTTAACGCTGAAGCGCTAATAAATGACTCCAGTGAAAAAGTTACTGTGTACCTAAATAATATAAATAACTTATGGTCTCTTGGGCATAAGCATTTCAACGGTTAAAGCCAACTGATAAGAAAAACAGGTGACGCCTGCGGCGCACCTAATTTTAATACTAAACGTCTGGTGTTTGTCTGAAGCGGACCAGCGCATTTGCTGTGGTCAAGGTCCGCTTTACGTACTTTTCTGCCGTTTAATTACAAATATTCGAACGGCTGCTATTGGCACAATTCCGAAGTTTTTGCTCATTTTATTATGCTATTTAAACTGACTGTCATACTTTTGGTTCCTACTGAGCAGGAGACAACTTATGGCAATTCGAATTCATACACCTTGGAATAAAGATCGCATAATTGGGCAGAAGAAACCTCTTCAGATATCGCATATATGAGGCATCCGAATTCGATTAGAAATTGAAGGTCGGACGCGTGATCTTGCACTGTTCAATCTTGGTCTAGATAGCAAGCTACGGGGTTGTGACCTCGTTAAACTAAAAGTTTCAGACGTCGTTTGCGGACGTTCTACGCTGAGGTGTACAAATGTTGTTCTGCAAAAAACAGGTAGCCCTGTCCAATTTGAGATAACACCAAACACTGGCGAATCGATTTTGGCTTGGGTGAAGAAAGCAGAACTAAAAGCGTCCGACTACCTTTTTAAATCTCGTATACACGGTGCTGAGCACATATCAACTAGACAATATAATCGCATTTTCCACGGATGGATTGACAAACTTAGACTGGATACCTCGCTGTACAGTACCCATTCACTGCGCAGGACCAAACCCTATTTAATTTACAAGAAGACTAAAAACCTTCGAGTAGTTCAACTCTTGCTTGGACACAAGAAATTAGAGAGCACAGTTTGTTACTTGGGCATCGAAGTTGATGACGCAAGGCAGAAATAAAGATGCCGCCTATGAATACATGAACTGGTGGTTGTCAGGCTGGCCCGGCGCATTTATCGCCCGACAGTGGTACTACATTTCAAACCCGCAACGTTCAGCCCAATACCTCAGCCAGGCTGAATGGGATTACTGGTATCAGGGCAAGCCGGCTTCAGAAACCTTACTCGGGACTGACGGCAAACCGTCTGTAAGCAAAGGTGAGCAACGCAGGGGCGGAAGTTATGAAAGCAGGTTTAGTAATGTTGCTGTTTGGAATACAGTAATGCCTATCTATGAATACAGCCTGCAAAAGTGGTATGAGTTCATTACTTCGTAAACAGGAAAGCGCGTAATGTCGTCAATTCGTACGCAACTCATTATTGTACTGTTAGCGCCCGTTTCACTGCTGTTAATCCAGGGTATGCTTGCCCGTCAGAATCAACAGGTGCTGAATGATGGTCTGGAGATAACAAGGCAGGCAATTAATGATGTCAGCCTGGTGAAGGAACTGGAAAGGGATGTACTGGATTTACAGCGCAATGTTTTGATTTTTAAATAAACGGCAAGCCTGTCTGCGGTAAACCGTTTCGAGCGACTGATGCAGTCAATTGAAGACAAGTTGCAACAACTAAGCGAGTCACCCGGCACTTCCACAGGCTACACTTCAGATGACGATGTGCTCAGTCGGATGCGTTCCCATCTGGAGAACTATCAGGAAAACTTCATAGATGTGATCGAGGCGCGGACCAAACGTGACAATTTGATCCGCTCCGGCTCATTAACTGACATTCTGGAATTGCGTCAGTTGCTGCAGTCCTTGGCCACGTCAGAAAGCGTGCCTACTTCTTATATTAATGAGTTAAGTGTGAAGCTGGATGCCGCAGAAAGTGCTTCTCTGCAATACCTGATTTCACCCAGTCTTAAGCACATTACCGCGTTTAATTCGGCCATGCAGTTGATGCAGACACAGCTTGAAGCGGGAGCGCCATTTCCGGTAGAGACGATGATTTCGCAAATAGAAAATGCCAAGGCCCGATTTTTTAACCTGACACAAATTACCCAGGGCAACCTTTACTTAGTGAATGTGGTGATGGTGGGCTCTGCAAACGAGTTCCTTTATCTAAGCGGTGAACTGGCCGAGCAGGTAGCCAGCTATTTGGATCAAATCCGCATGCAAACCCAGCAACAAGCAGATGCAGCCCAGTCAAACGGCGAATTGTTTTCACTAATAGCAATTTTGCTGGCTCTGGCTGCTGCTATTTTTGCCATCGTCAGAATTCTTGGCCCGGTTCGTTCTATTACCGAAGTTTTCAATCGCCTGTCAGAGGGGGAGAATCTGAAAACCATACCGGGTATCAACCGCAACGATGAAATCGGTGAACTGGCAAAAGCCGCCTATGTTTTCAGTGATAAGAATCGCGAAACCGAGCAGCTACTGGAAGCGGCCAGAGAGTCTAATATTCAGATGGAAGCGCTGAATAAAGAACTGGTGGAATCGAAACTCCGGGCCGAGCAGGCTACCGCGTCAAAGAGTATACTCCTTGCCAACATGAGTCATGAGATCCGTACTCCGATGAATGGCATTATCGGGCTTATCGAGCTGGCACAGCAACAACCGATGTCATCGACGATGCAAAGTTGTCTGGATAAAGCCGCCTACTCAAGTCAGATCCTGATGACGGTAATAAACGATATTCTGGATTTTTCAAAAATTGAAGCGGGCAAGCTGGAAATTGAAGAAGTGAGCTTTTCACTTCATTCTCTGTTCGACAATCTGATTGCGGTGATCGCCCTGCGTGCACAGGAAAAGGACCTGTCAGTCAAGCTGAACGTTGAGCCTTCGCTACCGCCTCAGGTGATAGGTGCTCCTCTCAGGTTAGCGCAGGTTTTAATGAACCTTGGTACCAACGCGGTCAAGTTTACCGAACAAGGCGAAATCAATATCGTGTTTCGTGGTCAACGCAACGACGCCGCTAATCGGATTAATCTGGTTATTGAGATTCAGGACTCTGATATTGGCATGTCTGATCAGCAGTTAGTACGAATTTTTCAGCCATTTACTCAAGCTGATGGATCGACGAACAGGCGCTATGGTGGCACTGGTCTGGGTCTCACCATCGTAAAACAACTCACCGAACTGATGAAAGGCCGCCTTGAGGTCGAATCGACTCCCGGAAAAGGCAGTCTGTTCCGAGTAATGTTCCCCCTGCGCGTATTTCAGAATCAAACCGGGGTCCTTGAGGGGATACCCAGCATCCCCGAGGGCACACAATATTTCAGCGACATGCCGCTATTGTCCCGAAGCTACCTCAAATTAATTGGTATACGAGAGTCAGGTTTGCCGCTGGACACCCTCAGACAGATCTCAGATCACCCACCCTGCGTGCTGGTAGACATCAATCAGCTCGCCGAACTGAAATCGAATATAGATACCCTTCACACGCTGCAGACTCAAAACGTTCGCGTTGGCCTGGTGATGGCCACACAGGTTGGCGCTATCCAGGAAAAGTTACTTAAAGGTTGGCGAGGCTCCGTACTTGTCCATCCCTTCTCTCCTATTCAGTTTGAACGTTTTATCAAAGAGCTGAATAAGATTGAATCTGAGCCCGTGGTTTACGATAGCCAGACAGAACACATTGAGCTTGAAGGGCATATTCTGTTGGTAGAAGACAATAATATTAATCAGGTAGTGACCGGAGAACTTCTGTCCAGCCTTGGCCTGACCTACTATATCGCGGAAGATGGGTTACAGGCTGTCAGAAAAGTGATGAATTCACCGGCATACGACCTCATCCTGATGGATGTGCAAATGCCAGTGAAAGATGGGTACGAGGCCACACAGGAACTTAGAGATAGAGGCTTCACTGATCTTCCGATCATAGGTTTGTCAACCAACGCGATGAAAGAAGACCGCAGTCTTGCTAAAGAAACAGGCATGAACGATTACCTTACCAAGCCAATTAAACGCCAAGCCTTATCACACAAATTAAAGGAATATTTGTGTCAATAACTCTTAACGTCGTTTGATAATTCTGTGAAATAAGCCTACCAAAGTCAGTTCATAGTCTCCTGACGAAACACTTTTAATAAAAATCAGGAGCTCTTCTCGGTACAGCTGGTGGCAATAAGCCCGCGATGTGTTGCCCGTTTATGTATGTGTTTTCTGACGTTTTCTATCCCCTTGAGAAATCGCCCTTTATATATTCTCCTAGCATTGTGCACCTTTTTCTTTTTTAACTTTTAGCCATGCGCCTTTATTACCATTCTCTGACTTCATTTCACTATTTCTGCCACTTCAAACTGACGGCCACAAAACTTCGCGCCTGATTACTATTTGCATCATTTGATTCTTTATGTCATCAATTACATCAACACTTGCTTTTGTAAAACTGCTGTAAGCTGCGAAAACAAAGGTGTTACATAGCTGCAACATAGATGGCCTGTTTGTTGCAGTTGTCCAATTCAGAAAATCAAATCGACACAATGCGAAGTGAACTGAACATGCAAATAGCTTACTTTAAATCAGCAAAAAAATTGATTACTGGTAATGGGGCAGTCAGCACTCTGAAAGATGAGCTATCCCGTCTTGGAGTAAAACGACCAGCCGTAATTACGGATAAAGGAGTGAGCCGGTCCGGTGGACTATCTCTGATTACCGATCAGCTCCAGCCGAACAGTTTTTTGGTCTACGATGACATTCCGCCGGAGCCGGAAATTTCGGTGATTGAAAACTGTGTTGCAGAACTTCGTGGCAAAGACGTTGATGGCATTATCGCCGTGGGCGGCGGAAGTGCGATGGATAGCGCAAAAGTATTAGCGGTGTCTATGGGACATAACGGGAAAATTTCAGCGCTTTTTGGTGAAAATAATGTCTCGTCCAGAGACATTCCGCTTATTGCGATCCCCACCACCGCAGGCACAGGCTCCGAAGTCACGAATATTGCTATCTTATCAGATCCGGAAGACCAACTTAAAAAAGGCATTGTAAGTGAGTACCTGCTACCAGATGTAGCTATTGTTGCTGCGGAAATGACGGTAAGTTGCCCTGCCAATGTCACTGCCGCCAGTGGTATTGATGCGCTGGTGCATGCACTGGAAGCCTATCTCTCAGTAAACGCCAGTGCGATTACCGATGCACTGGCAATAAAAGCGGTAACAATGATCTACCCTGCGCTGCCCAAAGCGTTTGCTAATGGAAAAGATCTGGAGGCAAGGGAAAACATGGCGACCGGCAGCCTGCTTGCCGGCCTCGCTTTTGGCAATGCAGGCGTAGGCGCTGTGCATGCTCTGGCCTATCCGCTGGGCGGCCGGTATCACCTGTCTCACGGTATGAGTAACGCGGTTATGTTACCGCACGTCATGAAGGCGAATGCAGAAGTAAGCCGGGAGCGCTTTGTTGATATTGCCAGCGCGATGAAGTTAGAAATTCAGGGGCATTCCACTGAGGACATCGTCGCACAGGTGCTGGATGCGATAGAGAAAATCTGCCGCGACGTAGAAATACCAGCAACCCTGAAACACTTTGGCATTCCGGAACAGGACATTCAAACGCTGGCGGTTGAAGCCAGTAAAGTGACGCGTCTGTTACGCAATAATCCCCGCAAACTGACTGTCGATGAGATAGAAGAAATTTACCGTCAGGCGTTTTAACTCCAATGACAATAAATAACGAGAATAACTATGAGTAGCACGACCCCCGGTGGCTCAGAGCAGCAGCCTTATTACTCTCTCGGACCGTTTAAAATCCGAGTGCCATTTAAGCATTACCGAATTGAGTTGCCCGATTATTTTCAGGGCCTGCTAATGTGCGCAGTAGACCTGGCTGCTATCCCCCTGATGACCGAACTGTTGGGTATGCCCTTTGAAGCGGCTATCGCTATTGTCATGCTAAACGGCCTGTTATATCTGGTTCACCACCTGCTTGGAGACCCGGTGATCCCGGGTTGGATAACACCCGCCATTCCCCTGCTAATCGCCTATGTTGAAGCGTTTGAACCGGGGGGCGCTCGTATCCACGCGCTTATTGCCTTTCAGATGACACTGGGCCTGCTGGTAATGATACTGGGGCGAACGGGCATGGCTGCAAAAGTCGTGCACATGATTCCAAATGCCATCAAATCCGGCATTATTATTGGAGCGGGGATCGCTGCTATCGCGGTGGTGTTCAAGGAAGGCGGCCGCTTCGATACTTATCCAATCACCATTTCCATTGCGGTTGGTGTTGCTTTTTATCTCATCTTTTCCCGTCATTTCACGCAACTGCGTCACCACAACAAGATCTGGGCAGTTGTCGGTAAGCTGGGCATATTTCCCATTATTGTGCTGGCAGTTATTGTCGCTCCACTGGTAGGCGAAACACAATTCCCGGACATTGAGTGGGGCTTCACACAACCTGACTTTATGCTGATGTGGACAGAGTACACAGTGTTTGGCGTTGGCCTTCCGCCTCTGACTATGTTTCTTACAGCACTGCCGACGGTACTGGCGGCTTACATCGTGGTGTTCGGCGATGTACTGCAGACCAAGGCCATTCTTGAAGAAGCTGATGAGATCAGAAAAGACGAGGACATCGATTACGATGCCAACCGTTCCCACATAATCTTTGGTGGGCGCAATCTGTTTATGAGTATCTTTGGACCCGACGTCACCATGTGCGGCCCGCTATGGGCTGCGATGCAGGTGGTAGTTGTCGAGCGCTATAAGCAGGGTAAAACCGCGATGAAAAGCATTTTCGGAGGCTCCGGCTCATTTCGCTGGGGCACCAATACCGGCTTACTACTGCTCCCTATTGTCAGCCTGGTTCAACCCATCCTGGGTGTTGCCCTGGCGCTAACTCTGCTTATTCAGGGCTTCGTCAGCGTCCGAATTGGTGTAATGGAGTCGCGTTCGCAGCGTGATTTAGGGATCGCCGGTGTCATCGCCGCAATCCTCAGCATCAAAGGAGCCGCTTGGGCTTTTGCGATAGGCGTTGTGCTTACCGCGCTGATTTATGGAAAAGACTTCTTCAAAGGCGAGGTCGACAATACCTTCAACAAACATTCCGGCCTGTGAGGTAGCACTATGTCTGTGGATTTTGAATCACTACAACCTGTACTTGATGCCCTCCAGGATGGCGTATTCATTACCAATGGTGAAGGCATGGCTATCACCATAAATCATGCATATGAACGCATTACAGGGCTACAAAGGCATAAAATTGTCGGACGACATGTCAGTGACCTGGTCAATAACCATGTCATTTCCAAGTCTGTAAGCCTGGAGGTTATCAGGGAGCGCCAGCCCGTAACGTTAGTCCAGACGGTTATGGGTGATCGTAAAATTCTGGTCAGCGGTAATCCCATGTTTGATTCTAAGGGCCGCATCACTCAGGTAGTGCTGAATGTACGTGATGTGACTGAACTACTCAGAGCCAAACATGCTGAAGAGCAGCTTGAGCAAATTCTGAATAAATTTGAGCAGTACAACAACGCGTTACCTGACAAAGAAGCCCATCCCGGCTTGCTGGTAGGCAATAAGACTAAAGCCTGTTATGCCCTGGCACGACGCGTTGCACCGACAAAAGTGAAAATACTGATTCAGGGAGAAACCGGCACTGGCAAAACCCAGTTGGCGCAATATATTCATCAGGAAAGCGACAGAGCGTGTAACCCTTTCATGGCGCTTAATTGTGCAGCTATGCCTGAAGGACTCATTGAGGCTGAACTTTTTGGCTATGTACCTGGTGCATTCACAGGAGCGTCCAGCAAAGGAAAAGCCGGGTTACTGGAAGTCGCGAATGGAGGTACCTTGTTTCTGGATGAAATTGGTGATCTTCCGCTGGCGTTACAGGCAAAACTTCTCAAAGTCATCGAAGACAATAAATATTTACCTATTGGTGGTACCAAACTGAAGTCAACGAATGTGCGCATTATCACAGCCACTCACCATGACCTCACTGCCGCCATCAATGAAGGAAAATTCAGAGAGGACCTGTATTACCGCATCAGCGTCCTGCCGCTCAAGTTACTGCCGCTGCGACAACGGCAAGAAGAAATACTGCCCTTGTTCGAGCATTTCCTGGCGCAGTTTTGCGAGCAATATGAATGTGACCGCAGCCTTACCACCGAGGCCAGAGAGCTCATCATTCAGCACGCGTGGCCGGGAAATATCCGTGAACTGATCAACACTGCCGAGCGCCTGGTGGTTTCAACCACCCGTGAAGAAATAGATGTTGCAGATTTACCGGGAACACTTCGCTATATAAACACTTCGACTTCCGATGTCTTTGGCGGCTCTCTGAAAGAGCAGGTACAAGCCCTCGAAGCGCGGCTCATAGAGAGTGCAATTCAACAATACGGAACTACCCGCTCTGCCGCCGCAGCGCTGGGAATTAATCAATCGACGCTGGTGAAAAAGCGTCAAACACTACGAAATGAAAATAAGGTGTCGTCATGACTTTGCAGTCTACTTCAATATTCCGGGATAAATGCCTGCTAAACGGAGAATGGTGCGGTGGTGAAAGCCCGATGCCAGTTTATAACCCTGCAACGGGAGACGTAATTGCGCATGTCCCGTCACTGGGTGCAGATGAGACAAACCAAGCCATTGATGATGCCGCGCTCGCGTTTTCTTCATGGAAGCAAACGTCGCCAATGGAAAGAGCCCGTCTTCTGCGTAAGTGGTATCAGCTGATTCTGGATGAAAAATCCTCTCTGGCTTACATCATGTCATGCGAGCAGGGTAAACCACTTACCGAAGCGAGTGCTGAAATTGCTTATGCGGCCAGCTATGTCCTGTGGTTTGCTGAAGAAGCGATGCGTGTGCAGGGCGAGGTTTTAAGCAGCGCTAATCCACAGCAACGGTTGATCGTGACGCGCTCTCCTGTCGGGGTGTGTGCTGCAATTACGCCCTGGAACTTTCCGGCGGCGATGATTACGCGAAAAGTTGCGCCAGCACTGGCGAGCGGTTGCACTATGCTCGTAAAACCCGCGCAACAAACCCCGCTTACGGCACTGGCACTGGGCGAGCTGGCTAACCAGGCTGGCTTTCCTGCCGGCGTTTTACAAATTATTACCGGTGACGCAAAAGCGATTGGCGGTGCGATGACCTCCAACCCCGTGATCAGAAAGCTTAGCTTTACCGGTTCCACTGCTATTGGCTCGCTGCTCATGAGTCAGTGCGCCGCCGATGTGAAAAAGCTATCACTGGAGCTTGGTGGCAACGCGCCATTTATTGTTTTTGACAAGAGTGATGTGTCACTGGCGGTCGAAGAACTGATGAAAGCAAAGTTTCGAAACGCAGGACAAACCTGTATTTCACCAAACCGGGTTTATGTACAAAAGAAGGTGAAAGATACGTTCACAAAAGCCCTGATTGCTGCAGTTGCCGAATTAAAACTGGGAGACGGGCTGGATCCCGATACCACCGTTGGCCCATTGATAGATTATGCAGCCGTGCAGAAAGTACAGAAGCATATTGAGAACGCCAGGTCACTGGGTGCCAGCGTGCTGTGCGGCGGTAAGCGCCCGCATACGGACGGAAACTGGTTTGAACCTACCGTTCTGGACAATGTGCCTGCCAACGCACAGTGCGTTGAGGAAGAAACATTTGGACCGGTCGTCCCACTGATCACGTTCGATACCGAGCAAGACGTGATCACCCTTGCCAATAATACCCCTTTCGGTCTCGCCGCTTATTTATTCTCTGATGACATTCATCAGGTAGAACGCGTGGTCAACGAAATCGAGAGTGGAATGGTGGGCATCAACACCGGCGTGATCTCAGCAGCCAACGCGCCATTCGGTGGTGTAAAGGCAAGTGGGCTGGGACGCGAAGGCGCGCACACAGGAATCGAAGAATACCTGGAAATGAAATATCAGTGTTATGGGCTTAAAGCCTGAACATCGGTGTGAAGGATGTCCCTGTAAGCGTTGCAACTGCAGCCTTAACAGGAACTAAATAATAATAGGAGAAAATTATGTTAAACATCCAAAAAGCCTGTCGTACCTTAGGTACTGCTGCGACAATCCTGGGATTGGCACTGACAGGGAGCGCATCTGCCTATGCCGCTACCCAGAGTAGTCCAATTCAGACCCTGCAAAAAGATATGCCAAAGAACTGGGGTAAATGGGGTCAGGACGATGAAATAGGCGCTCTTAACTATCTGGATACTAAGCAGGTGAAACGCGGCCTGGCTGCGGCGCAGAAAGGTGAGAAATTCATGCTTCAGTTGCCGATGATCCACGGTGTAGGCCCGGTATTCCCTGGACGCGTTCCGGTAATGCATTTTATGTCGCAGGATGAAGGCCTTTACTCTGCAAACAAATCCACGCCGCTGGATGGTGGTATGAAGTATTCTGATGATGCGGTTTTCATGTATTTGCAGGGAACAACTCACGTCGACGCCCTAGGACATGCGTGGTATGGCAACGAAGTTTATAACGGCAAATCATCAGACACCACCGTACACGGACACAGTTTTGTCAGTATCGACAAACTAGGTGAACAAGGCATTGTCGGTCGCGGGATCCTGTTGGATATCGGTCGCTTAAAAGGCGACAGCAACCACCGTCTGGCGCCAAACGAATGTGTGACGTTAGACGATATTAAATCAGCGCAGAAAGCACAGAAAGTCAGTGTTGAGAAACGCGATATTCTGGTAATTCGCACAGGGTCTATGGGACGTTTCTACGACGAAAGCGATGCCAAAAACTGGTCAGCACTTACTGAGCCGGGCCTGTGCTACAGCAAAGAACTTGTCACCTGGATTGATAACATGGAAATTCCGGTAATTGCTGCGGACAATCTGGCAGTAGAGAAATCTTTCCAGAACATTGATGGCCAGGACTATGTCATCCCGCTGCACGGCGCGCTGATCCGCGACCTGGGTGTGGTTCTGACAGAGCTTTACTGGCTTGATGATCTTGCCGAGGCCAGCGCCAGCGACGGCCAGTACACCTTCTTCTTCTCCGCGACGCCAATGAAAATGGAGGGCGGCACAGGCTCGCCAGTTAACCCACTGGTTATCCGCTAACACCCTACCCACTCAGCTTTCATGATCTGCTGTAGAGCCATCGCGAGATGGCTTGACGGGAAAGCTGTGTCTGAAATTTGAATAATTCTAAGAATCAGGACACATTATGAATACGCATTTACGCAATTTTACAGCCATCCCATTTGCAACAATCAGCTTGATAAGCTTCAGTGCTCACTCAGCAGAAATAAGTCACGAGGGCTGGCAATATTCCTTCAACGGCTTTGTTAACACCCATGTGGTCTATGCAAAATGTGATGACAGCAACACCGTAGTAGCTGGCAATGCACTGCTGTGCCGGGGTGAAAACGCCTCTTCCGTTTCAAACGGCTATAGCCCCGCCAGTTTTAGCTTTGGTGCCAAAACCGAAAAACACGGCTGGCAATACTCGGCGACACTCGCCATTGAGCCTGGCAACACTGACAATACGGCATTTAACGGCAGCGGTGATAACAAAGCCTATCGCGCATTCTTCACCGTTGGTAACGAGCAATACGGTACACTGAAAGCCGGCCGTGACTACGGTGTTTTCGGTATCGATATTGTTCTTGAGGACATGTCGTTAGCGGGTACCGGCGCACCAGCCAGTATCAACTCTCCTCTGAATACCAGTCTTGGTGGTGCTGGCTACGGCTATATCTTCACCGACAGGCTTTCACAAATTACCTATTCTCACAGCCTGCCTTCAGGCTTCAGCGGTGCGGTGGGTATCTATCAGCCTCTGGATTTAATTTCATTTGGCGGCAACGGCTACAATGGCGATACCGGCTCTTCCCGCCCGGGCATTCATGGAAAGTTGCGCTATGACCATGCAAACGGGTATGTTTCTACCACGTTTATCAGCCAGGATGTAGACACCGCAGCGAATGATTATACCGCCCGCGCGATAGATATCACTGCCGCACTGGATATTGGCAATACCCATCTGGTAGCATCAGGTTTCAGTGCGAAAGGCATGGGATATTATGGTCTGCTGACTGATGCTGCTGACAGTCAGGGCTTACCCCGGGACAGTGATGGCTGGTTACTGCAGGCCACTCACCTGTTTGGTGACACCAAAGTTGGTATTAACTACGGCCAGTCTGCTGTGGACCTGACAGCGAGTGACAGTGATATTCAGCTGAAGTCTCAGTCAAAGGTGACTGTAGGCGTGTATCAGCCTGTATTAGATCTGTTTACGGTAGCGCTTGAAATATCTGATATCGATGCAGAAAACCATGCCGGTGATGACATTGGAAATCAGGCTATCAGCCTGGGAGTGATGACCAGCTTTTAAGCGTTGGTAGTCTTTGGCGCTTCATCCAACTCTGCACGTTGATAGAACACAGTGTTATGAACAGCGTTTAAACCATAGACAGGATGTCACGCTACAAACACATAAAAAAACGGCCGCAAATGAGGCCGTTTTTTTGTTTTTTTCAGTGTAAGCGATTAAAGCGACTGAATGGTTTCTACCTTAACATGCAATTTCTCAAGCTGTTTCTGACTTATATGGATAGAAGAGAAGGCAAATTAACCAAAATTCATCAGGCTAAAGAATATAGAAAGGCGCACAGTTATAAAACTATGCGCATCGTTAAAAGGTGGAGGGAAGGTGAAAAGCAGTAAACGTAAAATGAATTAAATGAATCTAACAATACAAATACCGTACGACTTTGACGTAATCACACATATCATTTTGTTAACACCAATTTGCTCATTTAGTAAATATCAAGCAGTACAAAATAATAATCGGTAGCTCAAGTAACGTTAATGACGATTAACGTTACCTTTCTGTAAAGCTTCTCGGTCTAAAATTAGCGAACTCGAGCCTCTTTACTAGCAACAAGACCTCACAATCAGTGACACCTATTTGTACTGATAGTTTTGATTAATACGATTACCTCACCGACAGCTATTAGCCAAAGCAGGCCTTCTCAGTAGAGTATTCAAAGTCCGCTCAAGACAAGGAGCGGACATTCAACGCCCGTAACACCGGGTCATTTTTTAGTAAGCGTCCGGCAAACAGCACATTTTAAGGGTGATGAAATCTCAGTAAGCTGTCTCCAAAGTTAAAAACGGAGTGAGCAATGAGAAAATTTCGAAGCCCGGACCAGTGGCGGCAGATCCTGGAAAACCAACAGCAAAGCGGTTTAACCATTTCAGAATTTTGTCGCCAGCATAAGATTTCAACCAGTGGCTTTTTCACTCAGCGAAAGAAGCATGGATTAGTTAATGCCTCGACTACAGCGTTCGTCAGCACAAAAGTCATCAAACATACTGCGACAGAAGTACATCGAGACGTTAAGCAACCGATTGTGCTCGAACTTTCAGCCGCCAGGCTAACGCTGCCAGCAGAAACACCGGCAGATTACCTGCTCACCTTGCTCAACGGTCTGCCAGCATGAAGCTGTTTGCTGATCCGTCTCAGGTGTATTTGCACCGGGATTTTGTCGACTTCAGAAAGTCCATCAATAGCCTGGCAGCCATCGTCGAAACCGACATGGCATTACCGCTGATGTCAGGCGCTTTGTTTGTGTTCTGCAACAAGGGCAAAGACAAACTGAAAATCCTGTACTGGGACCACACCGGCTTTGCCCTTTGGTACAAGCGCCTGGAAAAGGACAAATTCAAGTGGCCAGGTAAGCGCAGCTCACCGACCTATTCCCTTAGCCAACAGCAACTGGAGTGGTTGCTCAGCGGGTATGATGTTATCGGTCATCAACCCATGACCTTCCAGTCGGTGGCCTTATAACCTGTGATCATAAAAGGGATTTAACGATCACGATTTAGTCTGAATAAAAACAACAGGTTAGCCTTGTTTATTGGTAATAATAATGGCATGACTGAGGACATCCAAACACTGCCCGACGACCCGGCCATATTGAAAGACTTACTTTCACAAGTCATGGCTCGCAATGCCTATTTGGAAGAGCAATTCCGCCTGGCCCAGCAGAAGCAGTTTGGTGCCAGCAGTGAAAGTCATCCTGGTCAGGGAGAGCTGTTTTACGAAGCCGAGGCAGACGTTGACCTCGTCGATGAGGAAGTCGACACTCAGGCCATCAGCTATACCCGTAAAACACCGAAACGCCAGTCACTGCCCAAAGACTTACCACGAGAAACGGTTATTCATGACATTAGCGATGAAGACAAGGTCTGTGATTGCTGTGGCGGTGAGCTGCATCAGTTGGGTGAAGCACGCAGTGAAAAGTTGGAATTCATGCCAGCCCAGGTCAAAGTAATAGAGCATGTCAGACCCAAATACAGTTGCCGCACCTGTGAGCAGCAAGATATAGAGGTCAAGGTTTAGATTGCGACGTTACCGGCCAGTCCCATTCCTAAAGGCATTGCTACAGCCAGCCTGCTTAGCCAAATCATCACCAGTAAATACCAATATGGCATTGAATTGAGTCGAGGCACCATGGCCGACTGGATGATCAAGTGCAGCGCGTTGTTTAAGCCGCTGATTGAAAGGCTGAAAGCCATTCTGCTCGAACAACCTGTTATCCAGGCAGATGAAACCACACTGAAGGTCATCAATGAAGACAAGTCCACCTGTTATATGTGGTTGTATTTTACCGGCACCAATTCGCCCAATGAGAACCCGATCCCCAATATTGTGCTGTATGATTATCAGAATAATCGCTCAGGGCGTTGTGCAGTGGATTATCTGGGGGATTACTCAGGCTATTTGCAAGTGGATGGTTATCAGGGCTATGAACAAACGAAGCCACATTATCCGCTTGCTGCGCGCATGACAGACGCAAGTTCAAAGAAGCCGAAGTAGCGCAAGGCAAAGGCAAAACCGGTAAAGCCAACTGGGCGTTAAACCATATCCAGAAGCTATACCGGATTGAAACCCGCATCAAAGGTCAGTCAGCTGAGCAGAAGTATCAGGTCAGGCAAGCTGAATCACTTCCCCTGCTCAACCAATATAAAACCTGGCTGGATAAATCGGCTTTGCAGGTACCACCCAAAACAGCATTGGGTAAAGCCATTGGCTACAGCTTGAATCAATGGCACAAACTGGTTCGCTATGTCGATGATGGTAATCTTGCTATTGATAACAACCGCGCCGAAAGAGCCATCAAGCCCTTTGTAATTGGCAAAAAGAATTGGCTGTTTAGCAACGCAACAAGTGGAGCCTATGCTAGTGCGATTTTTTCAGCATCATCGAAACGGCCAAGGCCAATGGCTTGACACCGTTTGATTACATCATGCATTGCCTGGAACACCTGGCAGCATCACCAAACAATGTCGAAGCCCTGTTGCCCTGGAATGTTAAATCGGGCAAGGTGTAGATCAACCGACGGTTACGTTCAAGCAAAGGGGGTCGCGTTTGAAATAGAAGAAATTCCAGCAAAGGAGCTTGTTCATGAAAAAGCTCAATAATACGTATCGTCTGTTGCGGACTCTCGTTGTCATGCTTGTCCTGGGCGCATTTATTCCTGCTAAAGCCGAACTGACCTGCCCAGACGCGGGATTATTGTCCGGCAAGTTGCTGACGGATGTTTGCTGGTCATGCATTTTTCCTATCCGGGTTGCAGGTCTTCCACTTGGCTCTGGCAGTGTCCCAAGCGGCGCATCAAATAAGTCATTTTGCTTATGTGAAGATAACTTAGGTGTGCCAAGGCCAGGTATTGTTACCAGCATGTGGGAGCCAGCGCGTTTGATTGAACTGGTCAGAACGCCGGGTTGTTCGCCTTCCCTGGGAGGGATTCGTTTACCGTTAGGTGATAGACGACTGCAAGGTGGTCATGGCGAGGGTGTATACGACACCGGTAATCTCGCTTTCTACCATTACCATTATTACTCCTTTCCGCTTTTGGTCATGCTCGATTTGTTCATGGATGGCAATTGCAATGCCGATGGTCACATGGACTTTGACTTGATGTATTTGTCGGAATTGGACCCAACATGGCTGAATGATGAACTGGCCTTTTTTACTCAGCCTGAAGCCGTTGCCAATCCATTGGCTATTTCGGCTTGAACCGCTGACGCTGCCTCATCAACGCTTGGTAAACCCATCGATCAGTTGTTTTGGTGTGCTGGCAGTTGGGGCCATCTATATCCCTTATCTGGCCACACCTTAGCCTTTGGCTAGCTAAAAACTCCAAACAAATTAGCAAGTACCAGATTTTCTGGTGCTTTCGCACGTCTTAAATTCACCAGTTTGCAACCTAAAATCAGTGCTACTTACATGGGTGTCCATATAGTTGCTTCTTTCCGATCGACACACTCAAAATCGACCAGTCGTTCGTTCGCGAAATCACTAGCGATCCGGCCAGTGCTGTGATCGCCGACGCCATCATCGCCATGGCTCAGCGGCTGGATCTGGATGTTATCGCCGAGGGCGTGGGGACACTTGAGCAGTGCCGATTGCTGCGTGAAAGCGGATGCCGGCATATGCAGGGCTACCTGTTCGCAAGGCCGGTGCCGGCAGAGGATTTGACCAAACTGTTGCTGACCCCGAGATGGCTGTAGCGCGAGTCGCGGTATTCCGATGTTCAACTAAGCTTGGGTATGTCAGGGTGGTTTTTCAGGATACCACTACCCAATGCGCCAGCCACGTCGTCATGGAGTGCTTATGTCCTCGGCCCGGAACGAGGACTCCAACAGGGAACCTGCACAGGAGGGTAGTCGGGCTGTCAACCCGTGCCGAAAAGTGGTGGGCCTGGTACCCGCCCCGGAGATGTCCGCTGAGATGGCCGAACAGGTCATCGACGAGTTACCTGAACTTCTGACAACTACGTCGATGACCGGTTGAACTGGGAGGTACAACTGATCGTCGATCCGCTGCTCGGCGCTGCCGAGGCTTCCACCGATATTGTTGGGAGCATTCTCGAGTACAAGCGGGACCAGAAGTGGGACTACGCGATCTGTATTACCGATTTGCCGATCTTTAAAGACGGGCGCTTCGTAATCGCTGAAACTAGCACGGTGCATGGCCTTGCGTTGATCTCATTGCCTGCCTTTGGCATTAGCGCAATACGGCGTCGCCTGTGCGAAGCGATTCTGCAACTGTTCAACGAATTGCATCATGGTAGCGCGGAAGAGGACCTCGCTCGCCAAGAGCTGCGTACCCAGCAATCCGATAAAGTCCATAAGAGCCCGCGTGGCAAAGGTGCCCGGCAAGTATTGGACAGGCACCTCTACGAGAAGCTGTTCCCGATACGACGGATAACGCTACCGGGCGATCGAGAGTCCTTCGATGTACGCTTCATTGTCGATTCAAAGATCAACGGGAACCTTCGCATCCTGGCAGGCATGTGTTTTGGCCAAATTCCTGCCTATCTGGCTGAGCCTCATCTGCGGTCATGAAAGCTGGTTGCTGTTTTGGCTGATCTCGCTCCAGCGCCATGGGATCTGTTCATATACCGCCCGCAGCAGGATCCTGTATCGAAGCGGGTGCGATTGGTGTACGATCACCTTAAGCAGGCTTTCTCAAACCCCAAGCTATTTCCCCAGGGCCTGGGGAAATAGCCAGAGACTCATAGACAACCCTGGTGCGAAGCACGGCGCGTTCCCAGCTGATCCAGAAGTGAGCTGCAAGGGTGTGGAAATATGCATAGGTGCCGGAAAATGATAGCGACATATTGACATATTGACATATATAGATATTGCAAATAACATTAGCCCATAACCCGTGCGAGAAACCTCAGGAGGTACCACCATGAAAGATTCCAGCGATACCTACCATGAGCTCTCTGCCCATGCCCCCTTTGGTGGCGATAAGAAATCTGGCCCAGGGCGGGAAACGCATAACCCAATACTGGAAGTCTACAGGCAAAAGAAGAACATCGACGTCAGCCTCAACGAAGCACCGCTCGGGGTCTTCAGAGCTCGTTGATCCATGTTTTTTTGACTTACAGAATCGAATATTTTAGATATGCAGGTAAATGAAATGACACAGTCAGAACTTTTTAAAACCACTCAGCTGGGCCCATACACCCTCAAGAACCGTATCGTTCTGCCGCCACTGACTCGTTCGCGCAGCTCCCAACCCGGCAATATTGCGAACGACCTCATGGCCACCTATTACCGTCAGCGCAGCGGTGCTGGCTTTATGGTGACCGAGGGAACACAGATCGAACCCCGAGGACAGGGCTATGCCTGGACACCCGGCATTCATAGCCCGGAACAGATACAAGGCTGGCGTAAGGTCACCGACGCTGTTCACGCCGAAGGGGGGGGGATCTTTGCTCAACTTTGGCATGTGGGCCGCGTGTCGCACACATCGCTGCAACCCGGTGGTGAAGCGCCCGTCGCGCCATCAGCCATCCGCGCGGACAACGTCAAAGTGTTCATCGAAACTGGCCCCGGCACGGGCACACTGGCCGACCCATCGACCCCACGAGCCCTGTCCACCGAGGAGGTAAAGGAACTGGTTGAGCTCTACGCCCAAGCAGCCCGAAATGCTCTGGAAGCAGGTTTTGACGGGGTGGAGCTTCACTGCGCGAACGGGTACCTGGTAAACCAGTTCATTTCGGCCCATACCAACCAGCGTGATGATGAATATGGCGGTTCGCTGCAAAATCGTCTTCGTTTCCTGCGCGAAATCACACTCGCCGTTGCTGGTGTGGTCGGCAAGGAGCGCGTTGGCGTTCGCTTCGCTCCGTTGTTCGCGACCACAGACGAAGACCGCGTTTACCTTGGCCTGGTCGAAGAAGATCCTCACCAAACCTACATCGAGGCAGTGAAGATCCTCGAGGAAGCGGGCATTGCCTACCTGTCGCTCGCCGAAGCCGATTGGGACAACGCCCCCGAGCTGCCTGAGACGTTCCGGGAAGCTGTTCGTAAGACTTTCAGCGGCAAGATTATCTATGCCGGCAAGTACACCGCTGAACGAGCAAATCGCGTGATAAAAGCTGGCTGGGCCGACCTGATCGCTTTTGGTCGCCCCTTCATTGCGAACCCCGACCTGCCCGCGCGTATCGCCAACAACTGGCCGCTTAACCCACTTGATCCAAGCAGCTTGTACGGCGGTACCGATAAGGGCTACACCGACTACCCGACATACAAACCCTAAGCGCTCAGAGCCACGCCCCATAACTCAGGGCGTGGCACAGCGTTTGCTGACCGAGGAAGTTAAGCATGTACCAACCAAGTACGATCCCCTACCAAGAGCATAGGGGATTCAAACAGACCTTCAGACAGGGTCATCTAAGCCTTGGGCTGTTCTTTCCCCTGGAGGCTTTCCAGGGTGACACACCGCACATGCTGGATCAGGTAGCGCTGGCCAAACGTGCAGAGGCACTAGGTTTTTCGGCACTCTGGTTTCGCGACGTCCCGCTCAGGGACCCAAGCTTCGGTGATGTCGGCCAGGTTTTCGACCCTTGGGTGTATCTGGGCTACATGGCAGCCCATACAACAAAAATCGCACTAGGCACCGCCTCCATCGCCCTTACTTTGCGTAATCCCTTGCACACGGCAAAGGCCGCAGCGAGTATCGATCAGTTGAGCGGAGGTCGTTTGCTCCTGGGAGTAGCCTCTGGCGATCGTCCCGTGGAGTTTCCCGCATTCAGCGTTGATCCGGAAATGCGTGGCGACACCTTTCAAGAAAACCTCAATGTGATACGCCAAGCCCATCGAACACACTTCGAGCCCATTCGCTGGAGTCACGGTGAGTTACTGGGGGCCGATCTCGTTCCCAAACCTACGACCCGGGAAATACCGCTATTCGTAACCGGACACAGCCGCCAGTCGCTCGATTGGATCGCGCGTGAAAGCCATGGATGGATCAACTATCCACGTCCGCCAAAAATGCAGCGACTGATCGTGGAAGATTGGCGACAGGAAACGGTTAAACAATGTGGCGCTATCTACAAGCCGTTCGTGCAATCGCTGTATATCGACCTGGACGAAAACCCATCCACGCCGCCGACGCCTATCCATCTAGGATTCCGACTGGGACGTAACCACCTTCTGGCCTTGCTGGATACACTTCAGGAAATCGGTGTAGATCACGTCATCCTGAACCTCAAGTATGGTAAACGTCCCGCAGCAGAGGTTATCGAGGAGCTTGGCAAGCATATCGTCCCTAAATTCGGCGGCGCGCAGGTGCCCGATAGTCCTGCCTGACAGGACACTAGGATTTCAGTCCAAGCCTGCCCATCACTGCGAAGGGCAGGCGCGGAGATCATGGCGAAGCCTTGCAATTTGACGCGTGGATCAGGAAGATATCCAGATATCGCAAGAATAGGTATAAAAATTCATGACTATTGATGTCAACGAAGCCCTGAAAGCATTGGCGAACCCGATGCGCCTTACTATCCTTAATTGGCTCAAGGAGCCCAGGACAGCCTTTCCCGGGCAGGAGGTCGACCCAGAAACGGTAGGCGTGTGCGTTAGTATCATCCAGGAGCGCACGGGCCTCTCTCAGTCAACAACATCGCTTTATCTCGCCGCTCTACAGCGCGCGCAATTGGTGACATCGCAGCGGATCGGCCCCTGGACCTACTACAAACGCCACGATGAGAATATCGACGCCTTCTTAAAGGCGCTGCAAGAAAGAATCTAGGTATGCAGGCCCAGGAATTCATGGTGCATTCTTCAGCCCTCATCAGGAGGATGCGCCATGGCTACAGGTCTTCATACTTTGACAGCCGCCAAGTAATACGCCGTCGTAGGCCATTATTTAGCGCCAACCAATGACTAAATTTTTGTCACCTTCGAGTGCCCGGATACCTTCCGGATGTACGTCGAGGCCCATTGATAAACGAGGTATCTATATGACACGCATTGTCAGAATTCATGAATACGGTGACGCCAGCGTTCTGAAGCTGGAAGATCTGGAAGTATCGGCACCAGCAGCAAACGAGGTGCAGATTAGTGTTAAAGCTATTGGCTTGAACCGAGCCGAAGTGATGTTCCGCAATCACGCATACCTACAAGAAGCGGAGTTCCCCAGCCGCTTAGGCTACGAGGCCGCAGGCATCGTAACGGCAGTTGGGAGCGACGTAACCGAGATCAAGATTGGTGACTCGGTCGCCCTGATCCCACCTTTGGATATTGCTCGCTGGGGCACCTACGGCGAGTTGGCCAATGTACCAGCCCACCTGGTGGTAAAGAGCCCTGAGAACTTGTCCTTTGAAGAGGCTGCGGCGTCTTGGATGCAGTACGTCACCGCCTGGGGAGCATTGATTGAACAGGCGAAGCTACGGCAGGGCGATTTTGTCATCGTTACCGCCGCGTCAAGCAGTGTTGGCTTGGCCGCCTTCCAAATAGCTCGAATGGTCGGCGCCACATCGATTGCGATCACTCGAACTCAGGCGAAGAAGCAAGCCCTGCTTGATGCAGGCGCTGCGCATGTCATCGTCAGCGATGAAGAGGATATCGTCGAGCGTGTTATGACGATAACTGCCGGTCAAGGCGCTCGCGTTGTATTTGATCCTGTAGGCGGGCCGTCCTTCGAACCTCTCACGCAGAGCATAGCGCGGGGCGGAATTTTGCTGGTGTACGGCGCACTCAGCTCTGAAGCGACACCATTTCCACTGTTTACCGTGCTGGGCAAAAGCCTGACTTTGAAGGGTTATCTCTACGCGGAGATTGTGGCCGACCCTGAAGCCCTGGAGAGAGCGAAGGCTTTTATTCTGCAAGGGTTGAAGTCCGGTGCGTTGCGCCCGATCATCGCCAAGACATTCGCACTTAGCGACATCCAGGATGCCCATCGTTTCCTTGAAGCCAATCAGCAGATCGGCAAGATCGTGGTAACTGTCTGACCAGCAACTATGGGGCTGAGGGTGTAATCCTTCGGCCCCGATTCAAGCCAGCCCTGATGACCGCTATTGGCCGACTCTGTTGAAAAAGTAGCTGCTCCCCCATGCTGTCGGCAGAATTGCTCTGTCAGCTAGCGCGGCGGTCTCCAGCCGTACATATACCAAACGCCTCTGGTCATCCGCCGCGTCGCAACTCCCTGACACCCCGGCCCAGCTTGCGGCGCAACAGGGCCCGCAGGGTCGCCCCATCCGAATACCCGACCTGTGCGGCGACCTGGTCGACGCTGGCGTTTCCGGTGCGCAACAGATGGACGGCATGCTCCACGCGCAGGTCCTGGAAATACGACAGTGGTGTCTTGCCCAAAACGCTTTGCAGCCGCCGCGCCAAGGTGCGCTCGCTTGTGCCCGCGGCGCTGGCCGCCTCCGCCAGCGAGAACCCCTGCGCGAGCCGACGTCTTGCCCAGCTCTCGAAGCGCTCCACTATTGGGTCGGCATGCGCAAGGTGGTCGGGAATCACGAACTCGGCTTGCGAACTGCGTGCCTCGACCAGCAGATAGCGTGCTACCAGGGCCGCCAGCGCCGGACTGCGCCCCCGGATGATGTGCAAGGCCAAGTCAACGTGGG
>Ga0213831_1000222_pt1 | contig 58972 bp, 51 predicted proteins | sample SWATP12_FD_163421 | JGI IMG/M metagenome (GOLD analysis project Ga0213831, IMG submission 163421) | Coastal seawater microbial communities from Marineland, Florida, United States - SWA TP1 #2 | ecosystem: Environmental > Aquatic > Marine > Coastal | place: USA: Florida | collected 2016-08-06 | reverse complement strand
AGGAGAGACTTTATGTCTATGTACGTCAATACCAATGTGTCTGCATTAAACGCGCAACGCCAGTTGTTCGATGTATCTAATGCGTTAAGCACTTCATTTGAGCGTCTTTCGTCAGGTTTCCGTATTAACGGAGCTGCTGACGATGCTGCAGGTTTGCAAATTACCGATCGTATGACTTCTCAGATCCAAGGTCTGAACCAGGCTGTACGTAATGCGAATGACGCAATTTCATTAACCCAAACTGCAGAAGGCGCGCTAAGCGAGACCACAACGGCTCTGCAGCGTATTCGCCAGCTGGCTGTGCAGTCCCAAAACGGTATTAACAGTTCTGCTGACCGTGTAGCCCTGCAAAAAGAAGTGTCAGCACTGAAGACTGAAATCTCACGTATTTCAACTGATTCTCAGTTTAACGGCCTCGATCTGTTAACCGGTACTTATTCTGCTAAGTTCCTGGTTGGCGCGAACGGTGGTCAGACTATCTCGGTCAACCTGTCCCGCACAGGTGGTTTTGGTGCTTCTGGTCTAAGCGTAGGTTCATTGTCTGTATCATCTGCAGGCGGCGCATCTGCTGCATTGGCATCTATTGATGCGGCTATTTCCACTATCGGTGGCGTGCGTGCTGACTTAGGTGCACTGCAAAACCGCTTCCAATCCACCATCCGTAATTTGAGTAACATCTCAGAAAACGTTTCAGCAGCTCGTTCACGAATCAAAGACACTGATTTCGCGGAAGAGACTGCGCAACTAACGCGTAACCAGATTATCCAGCAGGCGAGTACCACTGTTTTGTCTCAGGCAAATCAGCGTCCTCAGGCTGCACTACAGCTATTAGGATAATCCGTTATGACACCCAAGTCAGGGAATGGGGCCAGGAGGTAGTGAACCAGGTAACCGCCTGACACCGGGAGTAAGCTCACTCTCAATTAAAAATGAGCACCAGCCGGACGAAAGTCCGGCGTTTTATCGTTTGTAAATGACTGATTTATAAGATCAATAAAATTTAGTAAAAAAAGGCTAAAGGATTTCTCCTGCCCGCACGATAACTATTACAAAGGCACTGCGAACAATAAAAACAAATACGCAAAAGTGCCAGGTTGATCGCCCCAATAATAACAACATGATCAGCCAGACCAGGTTAATAAAAACAATAAAAACCTGGGTAATACAAAATCGTTAGGAGATTAAAAAATGAGCTTATACGTTAGCACGAATGTGTCGTCGCTGAATGCTCAGCGGCAATTATTTACCTCAAATAACCATTTGAGTACCGCCTTTGAGCGTTTATCTTCCGGTTTCCGGATCAACAGCGCCAAAGACGATGCGGCTGGATTACAAATTTCAGATCGTATCACATCACAAATTATGGGCCTGGATCAGGCCGTTCGAAACGCCAATGATGGTATTTCTCTTGCTCAGGTTGCTGAAGGCGCCATGCAGGAAATTACTACCGCATTACAGCGTATCCGTGTACTGGCTATCCAGGCACAAAACGGTATCAACACCTCAGCCGACCGTCTGGCACTGCAAAAAGAAGTGTCTGCTTTAAAACTGGAAATCAGTCGCATTGCGTCAACTTCCCAGTTTGCCGGTGGCGATATTCTTACTGGCACTTTCTCTACTGCGTTCTTAGTAGGCGCACAGGCGGGTCAGTTTATTAACTTTAACTTATCGCGCAGCGGTGGCTATGGCTTCTCAGGCCTGACCAACGGCTACGATGCCAGTGTTTTGACGGCTGGCGCGGCGTCCGCGACGCTGCCGGTGATTGATTCAGCCATATCTGCTATCGATGCAAAACGCGCAGATCTGGGTGCGATTCAAAACCGTTTCCAGTCAACTATCAGAAACTTAAGCAATATTTCAGAAAACGCCTCGGCTGCGCGGTCTCGTATCAGAGATACCGACTTCGCAACAGAAACCGCTGAACTGACGCGCTGGCAAATTATCCAGCAGGCCAGTACCACGGTGCTGAGTCAGGCGAATCAGCGGCCACAGGCTGCACTACAGCTGCTGCAAGGTTAATCCTATGCATAAGCTTACGAATGCAAAAAGCGGGGGCAGACTGCATTCGGTAATCGAATAACGATGAGTAGATAAAAAGAAAAACGGTCGAGTTGCAACATGTGGGGGCAGACTGCAATCGACCGGTGAGTAGAGTGTATTTGCAAGACAACGTGGTATTTGGTTAAAGCTAAATGACAAAACCAGTGGGTTTTGTGTGTTGAGCTAAGCTGCCGACTGACAGGAATGAAGCCAGGAGGTAGTGAGAGGTATGAGGTCTGAACATCATACCTGCAGTCAGCATGAGCTTGTGCTCAATTTAGCACTGCTTAACCAGGCATACGCCAAGCAAAGCGTCAGTTTTTTATCACTGACGCAGAAAATAATGCATAGGCTGTGCCAACACGTTGAAGTGATTTTTAAATTGCGTTGAAAACAACAATAAAAACAACGCCAACTTTAACTGTTAGGAGTAATCCATGAGTCTATACGTTAACACCAATGTGTCCTCTTTGAACGCTCAGCGCCAGATGTTTAGCTCGAGCAACGGACTGGATACCGCTTTTGAACGCTTGTCTTCGGGCTTTCGCATAAACTCTGCAGCCGATGACGCTGCGGGTCTGCAAATCTCTGACCGTATGACCAGCCAGATTCAGGGTCTTGATCAGGCCGTGAGAAACGCCAATGACGGTATTTCTCTGGCTCAGACTGCTGAAGGGGCGATGCAGGAGATCACCACCGCGCTGCAGCGTATTCGGGTACTGGCTATCCAGTCTCAGAATGGTATCAACACCTCTGCAGACCGCCTCGCTCTGCAAAAAGAAGTGTCAGCGTTAAAAACTGAAATCTCACGGATTGCGACTACCAGCCAGTTTGGTGGGGTAGATATTCTTACCGGTGGCTATTCCGCTAAGTTCCTGGTCGGCGCCAACGCGGGACAAACTATCAGCGTGAATATTTCACGAACCGGCGGCTACGGCTTCTCTGGACTAACCAATGGTCAGAGTGATTTATCGATTGCCTCAGCGGCAACAGCTTCAGCGGCATTGACCACCATTGATTCTGCTATTTCTGCCATCGACGCCAAACGGGCTGACTTAGGTGCGATTCAAAACCGTTTCCAGTCAACCATCAGAAACTTAAGTAATATTTCTGAGAACGTTTCAGCGGCAAGATCGCGCATCCGGGATACAGATTTTGCCACTGAGACGGCACAACTTACCCGCTTCCAGATCATACAACAAGCAAGTACAACGGTTCTATCCCAGGCTAATCAGCGACCGCAGGCAGCATTGTCGTTATTGGGCTAGACTTAAAGACATACCATAGAGGGTAGGAATTGAGAGGCCAACCCTTGCCAGGGATGGCGGCCGTAAGGCCACCAACAAGGATTAAAACGCCGACTAGCAGAATTGAGAGTGTAGAATTTAAGGTTGAGAGGCCAGTATATTTCTACTATTTCCGCCAGCCGACTGAAACTGAATTTGCTCAAACTCCTAACGTGAGCAAGTTGGCCGGGTCACTATTTGACTCGGCCTTTTTTATTTTTATTACCGAATCGTTTCCCGTCACTTACCCAAGTTGTTCTGCAACAGTGATGCCAGCTTTTCACTTTTATTACTAATTCACCTTACAGCCCTTATTTTGCGGCTTTTCAACATCACCCTCAGTTCTGCTGGCGGTGCTTACTGATTCAAATCTGACAAATTATTGACGGGCAAAAGCGGAGAATGGTTGCCTGTTAATGCCGCCCGGGCGGATAACTTTGCCGCCTGATTTCTTCGTCACGCTTCCTTAAACTCTAAATCCTTGTTGATGGGGCTGTTTCAGTGCGGTGTATATCTACCCGCTGACTTTCCGCGCCGGTGTTTGCCCAAAGATTTTTACCCTCCAGCACTTTATAAAGCAACATGGCTGCGCTTAAAACGGCGCTGCCGGCGATGTTTACAGGTACAAAAGGTAAAAAAATAGATAAGTTTATTCATTTAAAATCAATAGTTTAGAGCTTAATTTTAATTTATTTAAATTTTTTTCGAAAAAAAACTAAAGATTCTCAAGGTTGGGCCGATACCAATAGTTGAGGGGTAATTCATTTGATGAATTGCGTAGTGTCTGAGAAGCGCTACAAAATGAGGTGGTTTAGCAATTGTTGTTGCGATGAAGATCGCAGCCAATGATTCAGTGCTAAATCAGGTACGAAAGATTATAGCTTAGCAGAGTCCGGGGGGATTCGGCTACAGGTATAATCCCAGGAGGTTAGATAATGTCTTTATATGTAAATACAAACGTCTCGGCCCTGAATGCACAGCGTCAGCTTTTCGATGTGAGCAACAAGCTAAGCACATCATTTGAGCGTCTGTCTTCAGGTTTCAGAATCAACAGCGCATCCGATGACGCCGCCGGTCTGCAAATCTCAGATCGTATGACGTCGCAAATCCAGGGCCTTAACCAGGCTGTGCGAAATGCAAACGATGCAATTTCACTCACGCAAACAGCGGAAGGTGCCTTATCTGAGGTAACTACCAGCTTACAGCGTATCCGTCAGTTGGCAGTTCAGTCGCAAAACGGTATCAACAGCTCTGCTGACCGTGTGGCACTGCAAAAAGAAGTGTCGGCGCTTAAAACTGAAATGTCGCGTATTGCTACTGACACCCAGTTTGGTGGTGTTGACCTGCTAAGCGGTACCTATTCAGCCAAATTCCTGGTAGGTGCAAACGGTGGTCAGACTATTTCTGTAAACCTGTCACGTGCTGGTGGTGGTTACGGTACTTCTGGTCTGTCACTGTCTAACCTGTCAGTGTCTTCAGTGTCTGGCGCGTCTGCAGCCCTGACATCCATTGATTCAGCTATCTCCACTATCGGTGGTGCACGAGCTGACCTGGGTGCCTTGCAAAACCGCTTCCAGTCTACTATTCGTAACTTAAGTAGCATCTCTGAAAACGTATCTGCCGCACGTTCTCGTATCCGTGATACAGACTTTGCATCAGAAACGGCTGAACTGACTCGTAACCAGATTATCCAACAGGCGTCTGTTTCGGTACTGAGTCAGGCTAACCAGCGTCCACAGACAGCGTTGTCGCTGTTAGGTTAATAGCTGGAAAGTTTACCGGCAACGTGTTGCCGGTTAAGTCAACGGGTAAACGGGCATCTGTGTAAGCAGGCCCGTTTAATGCGTTTTAAAACAGGGGGTTAGTTGTGGAAATTTCACCAACACAAATTGGCCAGAATTTTGCTGGAAATATACCCAAAGAGCAGCCAAAACCCGAGGTAGAATCGGATCAGGTCGCCCTGGATAATTCATCGCAAGGTGCACAAAAAAATGTGCAGCCTACAGCAGAAGATGTTCAAGCTGAGCAAAAATCTGCCGATAACTATAATCGAGAGGAACAGGCTCCGGAACTGGACGGTGCAGTACAGGAAATTCAGTCGTTTTTGCAGACGCAAAATCGTAATCTGGCTTTCTCTGTGGATGAAAATACCAACCGGTCTGTAGTGACTGTTAAAGACTCCACGTCGGGCGATGTTATCAGACAAATCCCGTCTGACGAGGTGTTGAGGTTAGCGGAAAGAATTAAAGATCTCCAACAAGACATCGGAAGTAGTGTGGGGGTGTTATTTAATAAACAAGTGTAGAGGTGAGCTATGACTATTCAATCGTTAGGTGTTGGTTCTGGGCTTGCGCTTGACGATCTGGTCACGCAGCTACTCAGTGCAGAGCGCGAGCCGAAAGAAAAGCGCCTGAATGACAAGGAAGAAAGAATTGAGGCAGAAATTTCTGCCCTTGGTCAAATCAAGTCAAAACTCAGCGACTTTAAAGAAACTGTCGATGAAATGCGTCGTGACAGTGATATTAACGGTCGCGAGCCAACTATTACACATCCGTCAGAAGACAAAGACATCTTCACCGCTGAAGCCTCTAACTCAGCGCTTCGCGGTTCGTACGAAATAGCTGTTACCGATCTAGCCAGCGGTTCACGAATTGAAACCGCCGATGCGGCTTTTGCCGAATCGACAGATAAAGTGCTGACCGATGGGCTGGGCAGCACTACCATGACGTTTAAAATCAATAACACCGGTGACAGTTTTTCAGTCAGCGTTACTCAGAATATGACACTGGCGCAACTACGTGAAGCGATTAATAACAACGAGAATAACTTCGGTGTTAACGCAAATATCATCGACACGGGTACCGCAACCGGTGGTGCCAAGCTGGTGTTTACCTCCGATGTAACCGGCGCAGGCAATGATCTGGTCATCGTTAACGACGGCAACCGTGCTGAGCTTGACCGGCTGACCACCACAGATTCAACTGAAACGGCCACCAACCTGAGCCCGGTTAAATCGGCTTCCAATGCCAAGGCAACCATCGATGGTATTCCGGTGGAAAGCGCTACCAACGAGTTTGAAAACACCATTCAAAACGTCTCGTTTGAAGCGACCAGCGTATCGCCGCTGGATACCGATGGTACAACCCGGGTAACATCCCGACTGGAAATTGGTTACGACCGCGACGGGCTCGACAAGAAAATCCGTGATTTTGTTGATAATTACAACAAAATCATCACTGACATTAAATCACTCACCCGTTACGGGGAGTCCGATCTGGAAGAAGATGGTGCCTTAGCCGGTGATTCCATGCTGCGCGGTATCAGTAATGGCCTCGCCAGTATTGTAGGTTCCAGCGTGGAAAGTTCTTCACTGGGCAGTCTGTTTGCACTGGGTGTAGAGCTGAACTCCGACGGTAAGCTGGAAATTCCAGCCACGGATTTTGGTTTAGGTAGTGGTGACGAACGTCTTGAAGCCGCATTAGAAGATAACTTCGACGAAATTGCCAAACTGTTTACCGACGAAGATCAGGGGATCGCTGTTCGACTTTATGAGATGGCCAATGAGTACACCTCATACAGTGGTTTAATCACCCTGCGTGAACGCGCTGCAAAAGATGATAAAGACCAGATTGCGGACGATCGCGAGCGATTCGAATTACGTATGGTGAATTACGAGCAAATCCTGCGTGATCGCTATCTGAACCTCGACCAGACAGTGGCGAGACTAAATCAAACCGGTTCTGCATTGTTAGCAGCATTAGGTTAGTAACTGACATAATAATACGAGGACTTTTCATGGCTCTTACCGGAATTAACGCTTATCGCAAAGGTAATCTGAAGCAGGATATTGCGAATGCCGACCCGCACAAACTCACCCTGATGCTAATGCAGGGCGCGCTGGACCGTATTGCTTATGCCAAAGGTGCAATGGAGCGCCGTGAGTATGAGCTTAAATCGCAGTATATCTCACGGGTTACCGCTATTCTTATTAATCTGCGTGATACTCTGGATTTGAAAACCGGCGGTGAAACGGCTGAAAACCTGTTCGCGCTGTACGATTACATGATTGAGCGACTCAATCTGGCTCACGTTAAGAATGACTTGAAGATGCTTGATGAAGTGACTAACCTGTTAGCACCAATTCGCGATGCATGGGTTCAGATCCCTGAAGAAGCCAAACAGGAAGCTTTTGAGGCCCAGCGTCAAAAACGCCAAGCTGTGTGAACCTGAACGAACTGAATCACGAGTTAACGCCCGACGCACTGGGCGCCTTAAACGCGCAAATTATTGCCGCCTTACCCCAGCCTGACGATGCCTCGTCAGGCTTCAAAACCTTCTACGAACTCATCGTTCAACGTGATGAACTGGTCCAGCAGATCCTGGCCGATGCTGAGCCATCATTTGCTCAGGCTTTTGCCGAGAAAGAGCTGCTAGTCAACGACCAGTTAAAGGAACTGGCGCAAACCTTGCTAAAGTCTGCTAAAGACGATGCGAGTCACTTTATACGTAGTCAGGCCGCTATCAAAAAGTACAAATAACCAACGTTTGCTATTGGCTTTTGCACTAATAATGGATTTTTTCTGCGCGAGTGACTATATTTGCTGTCAGAGTCGTTATAACCATTTGTAATGCAAAGTTTTTTATTTTGCGAGCAAATAGTCGGCTTATATCGCATGTCTTTGCGGCAAAGTATGTTGCGGGATTTTGGGACACTCGTTCGGGTAACAGCGTTGCACAAGCAATGACAAGGATTTGACACTCGGACTGATCAGGCCATGATATTGACAGTGCCCTGCAAAATATTGTGCCGACGCGCAAACAACAATAACTTAACTTACAGCGGTGGATACGATGACACTATTTGATGGTAAAACAATACTGATCACAGGCGGCACCGGCTCTTTTGGCAAACGCTTCGTTAGCTACCTACTGACCAATGCCTCACCGAAACGAGTGATTATCTATTCCCGCGATGAACTCAAGCAGTTCGAAATGCAGCAGCAATACAATGCGCCGTGCATGCGTTACTTTATCGGTGACGTGCGCGACAACGAGCGCCTGAAGATTGCCATGAAAGATGTCGATTACGTGGTGCATGCCGCTGCATTAAAGCAGGTACCAGCGGCCGAATACAATCCCAACGAATGTATCAAAACGAACATCAATGGCGCGCAAAATGTCATTGATGCTGCCATTGCTAATGATGTGGCACGGGTCATCGCATTATCGACCGACAAAGCGGCTAATCCGGTTAATTTGTATGGTGCCACCAAACTGGCGTCAGATAAATTATTCGTTGCCGCCAATAATATCTCCGGTGCCAGGGGGCCTCGTTTTTCGGTGGTACGCTATGGTAATGTAGTGGGCTCAAGAGGTTCAGTAGTGCCATTTTTTCGTAAATTGCTGGCTGAAGGTTGCGAGGCGTTACCCGTCACGCATCCTGAGATGACCCGCTTCTGGATCACACTGGATGAAGGCGTGGAGTTCGTTGTTAAAAACTTTTCACGCATGCAGGGCGGTGAAATCTTTGTACCTAAGATCCCGTCCATTCGCATTACCGATTTAGTCACAGCCATGAGTGGTAAACCCGATCATAAGGTGGTTGGTATCAGGCCGGGTGAGAAATTACATGAGGTGATGGTGCCGGAAGAAATGGCGCATCATACTGTCGAGTTTGAGGATCACTATGTGATAGCCCCGGCAATTGTCTTTTTTGACAAGAATATTAATTACAAACTCAACCGGTTATCTGAACAGGGCCAGCCGGTGAGCGATAAATTTGAGTATCATTCCGGCACCAACCCGCATTTTTTGTCGATTGATGAGTTGCAGGTTCTGGATAAGAGCACCGTATGATCCCCTATGGTAAGCACAGCCTATTTCCCGATGATATTGATGCCGTTACCCAGGTGCTGGAGCAGGGGTTTTTAACCCAGGGCCACCAGGTACCGGCATTTGAGCGGGCATTGTGTGACTATACGGGCGCCGCTTTTGCGGTGGCCTGTAATAGCGGAACATCCGGATTACACATCGCTTGCCTGGCCGCCGGTGTAGCAAGCGGCGATGTGGTGTGGACCGTGCCAAATTCCTTTGCGGCCTCAGCCAATTGTGCCCGCTACTGCGGCGCAGAAATCGATTTTGTGGATATCGACCCGGTCACCCGTAATTTATGCACGGCCTCGCTGGTGGATAAATTGCATCTTGCTGCTGCAGAAAACAAAATTCCGAAAGTGATTGTCGTGGTTCACTTTGCTGGCAGCAGCTGTGATATGGCTGAAATTGCCGCCATAACCGAGCCATTTGGCATTACCCTGATAGAAGATGCTGCGCACGCCCTGGGGGCGAAAGACGCACAGGGACATATTGTGGGCGCGGGTAAGTATTCAGCCATGACGGTACTCAGTTTTCATCCGGTTAAGTCTATCACCAGCGCCGAAGGCGGTGCGGTACTTACCAATGATGATGAGCTGGCAGCCCTGTTGCGGCGTTATGCCAGTCACGGGATTACCCGGGATCCCAGCATGCTGGGGGATGCTCACCAGGATGAACCCTGGTTTTATGCGCAGTTTGAATTGGGTTTTAATTATCGGTTAAGTGATGTGCATGCCGCGCTGGGGTTATCCCAGCTTAAACATCTTGATAGTTTTGTGGCGCGGCGCTATGCGTTGGCGCAGGTTTACCACAAAGCATTAGCTGACCTGCCAGTGATTAGACCGGTGCTCGACCCGAACAGCGCCTGGCATCTTTACATGATAGAACTTACCGAACATGACCGTAAACAGGTGTTCAATGTGCTCAGAGAAAGGGGAGTCGGCGTGAATGTGCATTATATCCCCATTCATTTACATCCTTATTATCAACAACTGGGTTTCAGGCCCGGGCAGTTTCCCAATGCTGAGCACTACTACAGCCGTGCGCTGACTTTACCTTTATTTCCAGCACTATCTGCCGATAACCAAATGGAGGTTATTACGCAGTTAAGCGAGGTATTATCTTGAATATTGCAGTGATCCCGGCCCGTGGTGGCAGTAAGCGGATCAAAGGGAAAAATGTCCGGCCTTTTGCCGGCAAACCGCTGATTGCTTACTCAATTGAGGCAGCAAAACAGTCCGGTGTCTTCGATGATATTGTGGTATCGACCGATTCGCCTGAAATTGCCCGGGTAGCCAAAGCCTGGGGCGCTACCTTAATCATTGAACGGCCAGATGCGTTATCAGACGATCATACCGGCACCTCGCCGGTGGTTCGCCATGCCATAGAAGGGTATAGCGAGCTCGTCGATAAACCGGATTTTGTGTGCTGCATCTATGCCACTGCCCCCTTCTTACAAGCTGACTTCCTGGCCGATGGCTTAGCTCGTTTGCAGGCTGCTCCGGCTATGCATTACGCGTTTTCGGTAACCACTTTTGACTTTCCCATTCAGCGCGCAATTCGGTTGGCAGGTAACGGCGTTGAACCGGTGGATGCCGGTAATATGGGAATGCGCTCGCAGGACTTGGAAGAGTGCTACCATGATGCCGGTCAGTTTTACTGGGGGCACAGCAGTGCCTGGTTAGACCGTCAGCCAATGTTTGCGGCGCACAGCATTCCGGTGGTACTGCCACGTCATCTGGTGCAGGACATCGATACCATGGAAGACTGGACTCGCGCCGAGCTGATGTATCTGGCGTATGTGAAAGGAGGCGGTGATGTGTAGTAACGGGCCAGCCAGTAAAATTAAAATTGGCAACCGTGAAATCAGTCGTGATACCGCGCCTTTCGTGATCGCAGAGCTAAGTGGTAACCACAGTCAGTCGCTCGATACCGCGAGAGCCATGGTCAAAGCAGCCGCCGAGAGTGGTGCCCACGCTATCAAATTGCAGACCTACACTGCCGACAGCATGACGCTCGATGTTATGGAGGCGGGCTTTGTTATCGAAGAAACCGACAGCCTCTGGCACGGTGCCAGTCTGTACAGCTTATATCAAAAAGCGGCCACCCCTTACGAGTGGCACAGTGAACTGTTCGACTATGCTAAATCGCTGGGGATGCTGGCGTTCAGCTCGCCGTTTGATGAGTCGGCGGTCGATTTCTTAGACGATCTCAACGTTCCCTGCTTTAAAATTGCCTCCTTCGAATTAACCGACATACCGCTGATCAAAAAGGCGGCCAGCAAAGGCAAGCCGCTGATCATGTCTACCGGGATGGCCAGCCTGAGTGAAATTGAGCTGGCGGTAGAGACTGCCAGAAACGCGGGTTGCGAAGAGATTATCCTGCTTAAGTGCACCAGTACCTATCCGGCTGAGCCGATAAATACCAATCTTAATACCATCCCCCATTTGCGCGACGCGTTCGGCTGCGAAGTGGGCCTGAGCGATCATACCGGTGGTATTGGCGCAGCCGTGGCCAGTGTGGCACTGGGTGCCAGCGTAATAGAAAAACACTTTGTGCTGGATCGTAACGGCGGTGGCGTAGACGCGGCATTTTCACTGGAACCGACGGAACTTGCCGCATTGGTAACTGAAACGGAACGTGCCTGGCAGGCCTTGGGACAAGTGAAGTACGGCGGTACCGTGGCAGAAGATAAAGCCAAGCAATATCGCCGTTCTATTTATGTTAGCCAGGACATTCAGCCGGGCGAACCGCTTGGTCCAAACAACCTGAAAATAGTCCGTCCGGCCTTTGGTCTGGCACCAAAGCACTGGGATTCGGTGTTGCATAAAAAAGCCAGCCGGTTTATCCGCAAGGGGACCGCTCTTAGCTGGGAGCATATTGGCGAATGAGTGCAGTGCTTTTTTGTACCGGTGGTAGCCGCGAGACGGGCACAGGCCATGTGATGCGTTGTCAGGCGCTTGCCCAGGCAGCGGCGGAACAAGGTCTGGATAGCCTGTTTGTTGTGAACGAGGCCGCCCGCCAATTTATTACTGCGCGCCACGACTGGACTGGCCGGCTGATTTTAGCGGGAGATAACGAACAGGGCCTGGCCAGTCAGTTAACCGCGCTGGCAGCAGAGCATGCAGCGGTGGCCATTGTGCTGGATGGGTACGATTTTAGCGAGTCGCTACTGCGAGAGGTAAGTCACTCAGCTGCGCCGTTGGTGCTGCTTGATGATATTCGCCAACCGGGTTTTCAGTATGCCGATATTCTGTGTAACCCCGCCGGTGAAATCTGGCGAGAGGAGTACTCCAAAGCAAACCCGACTGCCATGCTATGTTTGGGTGCCGGATACCGTTTACTGAGAAGAGAATTCTCTGTCACCCAACCGTTACCGATAAATCAGCGCTTTAGTCTGACTATTAATATGGGCGGCAGTGATCCCGCCGGATTAACCTTACCCGTACTTGAAGCCCTGACTGAGGTGTTGCCGGATGCGCCGTTTCGGGTTGTTACCGGCCCGGGTATGGCATCAGATGCGCTTGATGCATTAACTCGCTTTATCAGCGAGAGTGATACTGCGATTCAGCATGTACACAATTGTCAGGATATGGCCGATCTATGGATTAATGCCCGCCTTGCGGTGGTTGCCGCAGGCGGGAGTCAGTTTGAACTGGCGGCCTGTTTAACGCCTTCAGTGTTACTGACAGTGGCGGCAAATCAGCGTCAGGCCTGCAATGAAGCAGCCGGGCAGGGCTGGTGTAAAGTCCTGAATGCTGAGCAAAATCTTGATTTAGCAGCCCTGGCTGGCAGTGTAAAAGCACTCTGGCAGGATGAAAGTCGCCTTGATGACATGTCGAGAGCGGCTTCCGAGTTCGCTGTCACTGATGGTGCCTGGCAACTGCTGGCGGCTATTGCCGATTGGCGCAACGATCAGGCGGGATAAAATGTTGAGTGACAAGCCGGTTAACCATTATTCGCTCAGTGCCTATCAGGTTGAGCTACTGCCGATGACACAAGCCCATCAGAGCCTGCTGCGCATGTGGCGCAATCAGGATGAAATTCGCCGGCAGATGCTGTCAGATGAACTGATCAGTGAAGAACAACAACAGGCGTGGTTCAAAAAAACGCAGCTCGACCCAAAACAACTGCACTGGGTGGTAAAATTTCGTGACCAGTTAATAGGCGCGACTAACGTCAAATCGCTGGAAACCGGTCACACCGTGGCCCAGGCCAGTTTACTCGAACCCGGCTTATACATTGGCGAACGGCGCTATCAGAGCAACATCGTTGCCTTTGCTCCAACCCTGGCCATGTACGATTTTTGTTTTGACCAACTTGGCACTAAACGGTTTCGGGCGGTCGTTAAACGCAGTAATCAAAATGCTTTGAGTTACAATCAAAAACTCGGTTATGCCATTGTCGAAGATGAAGAGCTGAAGGTGCTCGAGCTGGATGTGGAAAATTATCGTCGGGCCACCGTGCCGATTAAGCAGTTTTTATCACGCACTCGCAACGCGAAATAAGGAACGAGATACACGTGGATACGCAACAACAATTACGACAGGCCTTTAGTGATGCACTGGGGATCCCGCCGGAAAAGGTCACCGACGGACTCACTTACAATACTATCCCTGAGTGGGACTCAACGGCTCACATGGTGTTAATCGCAGAATTAGAAAATGTATTTGATGTGATGCTGGATACCGATGACATTATTGATATGAGCTCGGTGGCCCAGGCCAAACTCATTTTACAAAAATACGATGTCAGTTTTTCCTAATACTGTTTTACAAAGTGCGTCTGTACTGGTTACCGGAGCAAGCGGCGGCATCGGCCAGGCGGTTGTGGCCGCCTGTATAGAACGTGGTGCCACCGTATTTGCCGGCGGACGCAGCGAAGAGACGCTCGGCGCCATGCAGGAAACTTTTGGCAAAGCATTTCGGCCGCTGGTTTACGATGTTACCGACGAGCAGGCGGTAAAAGACACATTCCGTCAACTGCAGCGCCAGGTTTCGGATGGGCTTGCCCCGCCGTTATTTGGCCTGGTAAACAATGCCGGCGTGATGCTGGAGTCGCCGTTATCGGTAACCAGCATGGACAAACTTAAACAGCAGCTTAATATTAACTTCCTCGCGCCTTATCAGCATATGCAACTGGCCAGCCGACTAATGAGCCGCCTACGCCGAGGCAGTATCGTTAATATTGTATCGCAGGTCAGTGAGCAGGGCAGTAAAGGCATGAGCGCTTATGCGGCCAGTAAGGCAGCCCTGACCGGTGCAACAAAATCCCTGGCGAAAGAACTGGCACCGGTGGGTATTCGGGTAAATGCGGTAGCGCCCGGATTTATCGATACTCCACTTACCGAACATTTTGATGACGAAGCCAGACAAAAAGTGTTGCAGCGAACCGTGCTGCAGCGTGCCGGCACTGCTAAAGAAGTGGCTGACGCGGTACTCTATTTACTCTCCGAGCAGGCCGGTTATACCACCGGGCATGTGCTACCTGTTGATGGACACTTTTGCCCATGAGTCATGCAAAGCTGGCTATCCCGTTTATTGAAGCTCACCGGCAATCAGAACGTGTGGCATTGATAGATGATACCGACAGTCTCACTTACCGCGAGTTAGGTAAGGCCGTAGAACATCGAGCGCAAAACTGGCAGCAAATTGTTTCCCTTCATCGCCCGGTGGTGATGATGCTTATTGATAACAGTCTTACCAGTGTGGTGGATTACTTAACCGCGCTGAGCCTCGATTATGTGGTGCTGCTGCTTAACCCCGAGTGCTCGCTGGTTACCCGTGAACAGTATGCACAGGCATTAACACCCAATGCAGTAATTGGTGATGGCACCGTTACCCTTTTGCATAACGAACCACTGCCAACAGATGCCCGGCTAAGCTTGTTGTTATCTACTTCCGGTAGCACTGGCGCTGGCAAGTGCGTGGCGCTCTCGCAACGTAACCTGACGGCGAACTGTGACGCCATTTTAGCCTATCTGCCCATTGTGACAGAAGATATTACGCTGGCTACGCTGCCGCTCAGTTATTCTTACGGACTGTCGGTATTGCACACGCACCTCAAAGCAGGTGCAACAATTTGTTTTACCCGCCACAGCGTGTTTGATAAAGCGTTCTGGGAGGTGATAAAAAACCGTCCGGTGACGTCGCTGGCGGGTGTGCCGTCTTTTTACGAAATGCTGCTGCGACTGCGCTTTACCCGTATGGCTTTGCCGGCCCTTCGCTATTTTACTCAGGCTGGCGGTAAACTGGCTGAGGCCCATGTGACTAGTCTGGCCGAGTACGCCAAACAAACCGATAAAGCATTTTATGTGATGTATGGTCAAACCGAGGCCACGGCCCGGATGGCTTACCTGGCGCCGGATAAGGTATTGCAAAAGCCGGGCGCGATGGGGCAGGTGATTGCCGGGGGGGAGTTTAAACTGACAGGCGTAACCGAACCAGATAGTGAAGGGGAGCTTTGCTATCGTGGTGACAATGTTATGCTGGGCTACGTTGCAAAGGCGGCCGATTTAGCCGCCTTTACACCAGCAGAATGGCTGGCCACCGGCGATCTTGCAGTGTGTGATGCCGAGGGGGATTACACGATTACCGGCCGCACCAAGCGAATGATCAAAATTGCCGGCGAAAGGGTTAATCTGGATGTGGTGGAACACACTTTTCTGAGCATACTTGCCGATCAAAACCTGGCTTTAGCGGCTTGCGTGATTGGTGAGGATGACAGGCTTGTCGCTATGTATAGCGGTGGGCTGTCTGGTGAGCAAAACGCGCAACTCACCGACAAGCTGGTAAAAACGCTGGCTATCCCCAAGCGCAACATCCGTCTGCTGGCGAATGTCACAATTGAGCTGCTGGATAACGGCAAAATTGACTATGCCACTCTGGCCCGGCAACAAATAGGGGCGGTGTGACATGTTTAGCTATCCGCCCGACTTGTTTGATTTACCGGTTTATGGCCTGGCCAGTGCCGAAAAGCAAGCCATGCTGGATAAACTGCTTCCGCGCTTAAGTGCCTATCATTACGAGCATTGCCAGGCTTATCGACAGTTGGTTGACTGTAAGGCGTTTGACTTCAGCAACGCAGGAAGCCAAGGGCAGGTGCCCGTAGCTGCGAGATTATTTAAGGATCTTGAGCTGGCCAGTATTGAAGAGTCTGAGGTGTTCAGACAAATGCGTTCCTCGGGCACCAGCGGTCTGGCTTCAAAAATTACCCTTGATGGACCGTCGGCCAAGCGCCAGAGTCAGGTGCTGGTGAAAATTCTGCAAAGCTGGTTAGGTAAGCAGCGCCGACCTATGCTGTTAATCGATGCCCCTTCCACGGTGAAAAAAGCCGGGGCCATGACCGCCAGAGCAGCAGGCCTTCAAGGGCTTTCCTTTTTTGGGCGCCACCATTGCTACGCGCTGGATGATGAAATGCAACTGGACGTGGAGAAAGTTCAGGCGTTTTTTAGCGAGTACGGTGAGCAACCGGTGCTGATATTTGGCTTTACCTTTATCGTCTGGCAACAGTTTATTCAGGCGATGATAAACCAGGGGCTTACTGTTAATTTAACTAATGCCATCCTTATTCACGGCGGTGGCTGGAAGAAAATGCAGGAGCAGGCGGTAACCGATGAGCAGTTTAAAAGGACTATCCGAGATACCCTGGGCAACGTCAGTGTGCATGACTACTACGGCATGGTAGAGCAAACCGGTACCATATATATGCAGTGTGAGCATGGCCATTTACACACCCCGGTTTGGTCGGATGTGCTGATTCGCAACCCTGCGGATCTAAGCGTGGTGGAGAACGGTGTAACGGGATTAATTCAGGTGAACTCGGTGTTACCAACCAGTTACCCCGGCCATTGCATACTTACAGAGGATCTCGGCACGATTATTGGCGAAGATGACTGCGCCTGTGGCCGGTTGGGAAAATATTTTAAGGTGCACGGCCGGGTGCCTAAAGCACAAGTGAAGGGTTGCAGTGATACCTTTGTTTAGCAATAACTCACCACCATTAACATGGCACATACCGGCTGATAACCTTGAGCACAAAAGGTCGCCGTCGCTCGCTGCAATTCACGCATCGGTGGCTGGGTTTGCATCGTTTTTGCTCAAACAGAACACGGCGCGGGAGTATCCGGAAATTGTTGCCCTGGCGTTTTGGTTTCGTCAGGCGCACCTGACGCAAATTACCGCAGCCATGCCGACGGAACTGCAAAACAAAAAGGTCCATCGGGTGTTTCATATTGCCCCGGCCAACGTTGATACGGTATTTATGTATTCGGTACTGCTCTCGGTACTCTGTGCTAATCAGAACATCGTGAGAGTCAGTCAGCGCAGCGGCGAGGTGACCTGGCTGTTAATTTCACTGCTGAGGGAATACCTGAATCTCCCGAAAGGACAAGTCCTGGCTAATCTGATAGCCGTGGTTGAGTACGATGCCCGCCACGAACAGGTGACGGAGCAACTGAGCAACTGGTGTGATTTAAGGGTTATCTGGGGCGGCGATGAAGCCATTAAAACAGTGTCGTTAATCGCGCCGCAAACCGCCCAGGTTTGCTTTCCAGACCGCTATTCGGTAGCAATGCTAGCGCTCGATAATACCTCAGATATCGTTAGCATCGCCAGTGGGCTGTTGGCTGATGTTTTACCCTTCAATCAACAGGCCTGTTCTTCGCCTAAAGCCATATTCTGGCTGAACACTTCGCAAGATATACAGCAGAGTTTTTGGGATGAGGTTGAAAAGCAGCTAAACGCGACTGAGCATCAGTTTGATATCAGCAATAAGGTGGAACAGCAGATAAACTTCCAATATCTGGCTGCAGCGTTTGGATTAACCATGGAAAATGATGACGAACAAGGCAATATGTCCTTTGCCCGAGTCCAGAGCGTGGATGTGCTGGGACGCTGCAAGGTTCGATATCTTACCGCAGAAATGTTGGCAGCCCATACTGGGAACGGATTAATGCTGGAACAGGATGTCACCTCACCAAATGCAATTGCTTTTTCGGCAAAACTACAAACAATAGTATGCGCTCCGGCGTCGTTGGATATTCAAGGTGAATATAAGCGTACAACCCGGCTTGGCGCTTCGCTTGAATTTGATACGGTATGGGACGGTATCGATTTATTACAGGTATTTTATTAATGACGTTGCGCAATCTTGAGGTAATTGAATGTTAAAAGACATCCGTATGCATCTGGCAGCAGATGACGACAAACAGGATATGCTGGAACAACAACTGTCCAAGGATATTGTCGCCAATCATCGTCTTAACACCATGGCGTTTTCCAGATATATTCCGTCGCTGCTGCCTGAAGTGCAAAATGTCACCACTGAAAACATTGCAATATTCGCTAACCAGAATGGGCAGTACAACATTGTCGATTATGGAACCGGTCGCACCGTTTACGGGCTGGATCCCGAGGCCGAAATTTCTCGTCAGGTGGAAGTTTTCAGACGTCACGCGCCTTATATTTCGTTAAATTCAACTGCATCGGACGTGTCCGATAATGATGAGGTGGATATAGCGCTTAGCCAACTACCCGGGTATATAAGGCAACTGGACTTCGCCCCGTTGCCTGAAGAGGTTAACGTGCTGATTGTGTTTGGACTGGGGCTGGGCTATCACATTGAGCAACTGGTGGCGCAGCACAACATCAATCACCTGGTAATCTACGAACCCGAACGTCAGTTTTTTCAGTGTTCTATTCTGGCCATGCAATGGCAAAAGTTATTGCAGAACATGGAAGCCAAAGGCACCGCGGTGTACTTGCAGATCGGGAAAGATGGTCGCGATCTAATTGAAAATATCCAGGAACTGGCAGCGCACGTCCCCGTGGACGGTTTTTATTATTATAAGCACTATAATCACGAAATTTTTGATGCTATTGATATAGGGTTAAAAAGTACGTCCTGGGCCGAGCTTGACAAAAATGGCTTCCACTTTACCCGAAAGCCAAATCCGAATCTGTTTTTACCGGTTTGGTCTGAAAGTGTTGAGGTCGATAAATTGGGGGAAGTGAGTAAATCTGATCCGCGGTTCCAGGCGAATCTTCAGGCTTTTAAACGCTATTTTCCGGCAATATTTACTGAATTCCAAGATTATCAGCCTACAGACTGGCTTCCGGTAAAGACGCCTGGCGGCGAAATAAATCTTATCCAGAAGCGCTCATTGTTGGCGTTTGGCGGCGAATCACCCAAACAGGATGCACAAAGCAGCTTCGATCATTTTAACCGCTTCCCACAAAAAGATGGCCTGGTACTTGGCTATACTGGAACCAAGTTGAAAAAATACCAGCATTATCAATTTGTTGGTAAGACTGAAAAACTTCTGGAAGAGGTGGCTGAAGAGGCAGGGCAACTGCCGGAAGTGGTTAAATCGTTGATTATGTTTGGTATTGGTCTTGGTTATCAAATCGAGGCGCTGTTTGCTCACAAAGAGGTTGAGAAGCTGTTTTTGTGTGAACCCAACCGGGACTTTTTCTTTGCTTCGCTTTTTGCCATCGACTGGGAGCATATTCTTACCGATGCTGATAAGAATAACCGTCGCATTTATATCAATATTGGGGATGATGGCTCGCATTTGTTTAGGGATTTACTGGCCCAGTTTTATTCGATTGGCCCTTATATCCTTGCCAGTACGTATTTTTACCAAGCTTACTATAATGCCAACCTGATCAAGGCATTAGCCCAATTACGTGAACAACTGCAGATAGTTATATCCATTGGGGAATATTATGACCATGCGCGCTTTGGCATATCTCACACTACTGAAACGATCAGTCGGGGTTATCCTTTCCTCGTTTCAGCACCAGCCAAACAGTTAAGCCATCAGCAAAAGGAAGTACCGATCTTTATTGTAGGAAATGGTCCGTCGCTGGATAATGCGTTAGAAGCTATTAAAGCGTGGCAGGGTAAGGCGATCGTTGTGTCTTGTGGTACGGCATTAATGCCACTTTATAAAAACGGCATTGTGCCGGATTTTCATGCCGAAATTGAACAAAACCGGTCTACCTTCGACTGGATCTGTCGGGTTGGTGACTTTGACTACCTTAAACAAATTAACCTGATTAGCTGCAATGGAATTCACCCGGATACCTGTGATTTGTTTAAAAACGTATATATCGCATTTAAAGCGGGTGAGTCATCCACGGTGTCGGCACTCAACATTCTTGGACGCGATAATTACGAAGAGCTGGAATATGCCTTTCCCACGGTGTCGAATTTTGCCGTGAATATTTTTAGCAAAATAGGCTTTAATCAGATTTACCTGATGGGCGTTGATTTAGGCTTTTTCGATCGCGAACAGCATCACTCAAGACATTCCGGTTACTATAAAAAGAATGGTAAAGAGATTTATAACTATCGGGAAAAAAACAATACATCCATAGTGGTGCCTGGTAATTTCAGAAAGACCGTGTTTACCAAACACGAATTTAAGGTGTCTAAGGAGATTCTGGAGCAGACACTGGCCAGTCGCAAAATTGATTGTTTTAACACCAGTGATGGTGCGCGTGTTGCCCACAGCGCACCGCTGGCCATCGACAATATACTGTTAACGAATTCAGAACAGGAAAAAGAAGAGGCAATTGGGGCTATCGTTAGTCATGCTTTCAGATCCGCACATGAATTTGCACACTACAGTGAGCAGTTTCAGCAACGTTACCAGCAAAAGAATCTGGAATTCGAGCTGGGCGGCCTGATTAAGCTGGTTGAACAACCTATTACCAGCGCGGCGGAGGCTGAAGCATTGATTAACAAGCAAAAAGACTTGTTATTTGCCTCATATTCGCACGGTAAATCTTTATTATTCTTTTTGCTGTACGGCACCTTAAACTACGCTAATTCGGTCTTGAGTAAAATCGTTAACAGTCGGGCTGACTCCTGGCTTGAACAAACTGAACGCTTTCAGTCACAGTGGCTGGAATTTCTTAGCAAGGTCAGAACTGCCATTACTGAAAACCTCTTGGCATACGATTTCTGTTCGTCTTTTAGTGATAAGCGCGAACATATATTCATGAGTCGCTACATCCCGGAAGAACCCATATTAGTTAAAACTGATCCTGATTTGGAACCCAAGTTATTCAGACGGTTGTATAAACTTTCAGCACAACCCGAGATGGTTGTCGAATGGGAAGCGGGTTTCCATGAAGAGCATGGCAACTATTCCGGCATTATCCTTACCGGTGACAAAGGTGTAAAAGTGTTCGATGACGTAGCCGCTGACATTGAATCCGGCCGTTTGAAAAAGCTGTTGATCTGTGGGTTTAACCCCGCGGAAATCCGCCATATCGATTTTAAACAAACTCAGGTCAGCTATGTATTGCTGGGTGATTTTTTATCCAGTGATGGCGATTACCAGGGTATGTGTGAAGGTAACAAACCGTTGATAGTCGGTCATCGTCTGGCGTTCTTATTACTGAAGTGTTTTATGAGCTGTGAACTTTACGAGCTGTTTACGCCAAAAGTGGAGTTCTTTGCTAATAATGTTCAAGCGCAACAACAGTATGTAAGTGATGTAAACAGCAGCATTGGCGAATTAGAAGGTTTTGTAGAATTCTCCACATACATCGCAGCCCGTCCCCGAATTGAAATACGAGCGAGTGAGCATCGGGACAAGGCTGGTAACTTGGGCGTTTATCACAAAGGGAATCCGCGAACTGAAGACTTAGTATTTCCTTTGAGCGAAAGTTCACTCATGGAGGAATTAGCGTTTCATGAAAAAGGTGCATGGCATCTGGTTGACTAAGGCTCAGCGACTGACGAAAAAGATATGAGTTTATCAGGATACTTAATTGCCTCCTTTGTTGCTGTCTTCACTGGCACTGCTACTTTGTTATTACTTAACAAAGTGCTCAGGGCGAAGCGAGGCGCGTTGAGTAAAACGCCTTCACTTGAGGATCTTAACTGGTTATCAGGCGTCGCTATGATTCAGGCTACGGCATTGTGGCTGCATCCCTATGCTGCGCTATTAACCACTGCGGTTTTCAGCTTGTATGGTTTACTGATATGGCTGGACGCCTTGCTTTTCGTCCAGTATCGCATAGAGGTTAACCGTGAAACCATTATGTGGTTCTTTAAAGGAACCAAAGGATTATTAAAAGGTGTTCCGCACCTGTTTGAGGCTTTATCGAAGTTCAGGCCAGCAGTACTCATACCGCTCTTTACAGTACTGGTTTTTATCCTTTCAGTGTTCGCGTCTAGCTGGATTTCGCTGCTATCTGCTGCGATTGTCCTGCTGGTCTGTGTACTGGCGGTAAATGACAACCGATGGCTGACTTCGGGTCTCATCGCCACTCTGGTTTTACTGACCTCCATTTCCTGGCAAGCGTCCACTGGCGACCTTTTGCCAGCGACATTGGCTGGTGGTATGTGCGTTATTACTATCGGTGCGCTAAACCTTTATAAACTTGTTGTACGGCCGGGCTCTGCTTTTTTTACGACTCCCAGTTTACTGCCTAATATCTTGTTAAGTGATGATTTTACGTTAGCCGCCAGAGCGGATGAAGAGCAGCTTCAGCGGTTTATGACCAAGCCAGGTCTGAGTCAGCCAAGCCCGTTGTCTGGCGCTTGTCAGGGGGCCAGTATCATTTTGATTACCATGGAGTCCCTGGGATGTTATATCCATCCCTATTCCAATGGTGTCATTGAATCGCGACTGGCAAAACGTTTTGGCGAGAATCGCTGGTTTTCCCGCAGGCATTACAGTTTATGTCCAAACACCACAGTATCGACCAATCAAATGTATACAGGCGGGTATTCTAACAACCCCTATAATAAAGATGACTCAGCTTACTATGGTGGTGAACCGCAATACATAAATCGACTGAAACAGGCGGGGTACATCACGTTATTTCTGGATAGTGCCAATACCGGCTTATATGACTATTGGAAATTACTCAAGCGCATAGGCTTCGATCATATTTGGGGAACAGCGGATTTACCTTCGAGTGGACTTACTGCCGATTATCGATTATGGGATATGGTTGATGAGGTAGCAACCAGAGTTGGCAACAAGCCATTCTTTTTGCACGTTATTAACGACCAGACTCACATGCCCTACGAAGTAGTGGATACCCAACGATTTAACCGACATAAAGGTACCAGTCAGAAAGCCTTGTATTTAAATGCGGTTGAAGAGGCGGACTTTATTATTGATGAATTCTTAAATCGTTTGTCAGCAAAGCTCGACCTGTCAAATACCATTTTGGTGTTTACCGGTGATCACGGTGAGTCTTTTGGAGAATACGGTTACAGCTTTCATAGCAATTCAGTGATCCCGGAGCAGACCCAGGTGCCATTTATGCTCACGCATCCGGCCTTAAGCGCAAAAGATATCGAGCACTCGAGCCATTTTGATTTGTTTCCTACTTTCTTTGACTTACTCGGCATTGCCTGTGACACGCAAGGGTATGGCCAGAGCCTGGGGCTTGAAAGCAGGCCTTTGCAGTACTTCTTTCATTCCGCAACGCTGAAAGGCAATACGCCGGCAAATTTTAGTTTTATGCAAAATAATGAGCTGTACTGGTTTGATCGTTTATTTAATCAGGTGTACCGGTTTTGTTTTGTGAAGGATAAATGGGTGAATATGCCAGTGGAAGATAAAACCTGGGTTGAGGCGATGCTGGGTAAACATTTGCTTGAGAAAGGTCTGATAAAAACCGGTTAGCCCGCTATGGCTAATGATTTTAACGCAAAGACCGATACAAACACTGACAGCCGCAGGAAAAACGAATAGTGTCATGAATTATCAGTTAAACAAGATTTACTCAGAATATGCCAGTGTTCATCAGGTTTGTCGCGAAGCACTGGCAGTGTCGGATGCCGCTGACATCCACTCGATTCTTATAGGCGGGTCTTTACTGGGTATGGTAAGAGATAAAGACTTCCTGCCATGGGATAAAGATGTGGATTTTTGCGTGTATCAGGACCAGGCGGGTGAGGTATTTAGTCTGGAAGCGAATTTCAGAGCAGCTGGCTTTGAGTGCCGAAAACACTACATCGGGGTTAGAACGGAACAACAGTTAGCTTCGGGCCTTGCACTATTGCATGTAATTGCCGAACGTTTAAGTGTGGCTGGAATCAGTTACGTACTGGCGACTGGGGCGCTGTTATCACTTTATCGTGATAGTACGCTGAGCGCAGAAGCAGATACCCTGGGCCTACTGATACCAGCGATGACAGAACAAGAATTATCCGATACAGCGGCGCTATTTAATGACTTTTCTGTCTGTTTTAGCAGTGTTTCTCAGGGCCTGGGAAAAGGGCTGACGCTCGAACATGACGGCTGGCGAATCAACCTGTTTAACTTCAATGAAGTTGATAGCAAATGGTGTTGGCGGGACCTTAATTGTGAACACTGGGTAAATGCTAATCTGCTGGAGGCTCCGGTATCTCTTCACGTTGGCGATTACAATTTCAGAGTCCCAAAACAGACGGAAGCTTTCCTCGAAGCGAGATACGGTAGCCATTGGCATGTCGCATCCAGGTCCAAATTTTCCCACGGGCGGTTACCGGCGTTTTTACAGGTGTATAAAGCCGGAGTAATGGTGGATTACATTATCCATTATCAGGTGGACGACAAAACCTACTGGTTTGAGCCAAATGCAAATGTAATCAGCACAGCAGGCTTTTTACCTACCGAGATTAAACACACTACCGCGGGCGATTTATGTTTTCCACAGCAGCCGGAAATTTTTCTGCAAGAGCATTATGGAGAGTGGCAAACGCCGGTAAAAACCTGGAACGGAGCGGTAGATAACCCCACGTTGCTGCCTAATCAGGACGCAATGAAAATTATATTAAATCGATACGGTAACAAACTGTAATGAGCAAACTTATTAACGATATTGTCCGCACGATCAGTGAAAATGACATAAAAGTTGTTTCGTTCGATTTATTTGACACGTTGCTTTACCGCAGAGTCGCAAAACCTACTGCTGTATTTGGTTTGGCTTGTCAGCATGCTGGAAGTCTCACTCCAATTACGTTAGCGGATTCTGAATACGAAGAGCTCAGGCATGTCGCAGAAAAAAAAATCCGCCAACAGCATACTCATGGTGAAGTTACCCTGACAGACATTTTTAAGGGAATGCCGCTGAGTCCGGCTCAAAAATCTGCGTTAATGGCTGCAGAGCTTCAAATAGAATCTGAAGTCGCCTTTTTGGATGAAAAACTGACTAGCATAATCGAAACGCTAATCGCTCAAAACGTCAAGGTTGTCTTTATTTCGGATATGTATCTTCTGGCAGAGCAGGTAAGGGAAACTTTTTTTCCTGCTGGTAGTTTCTTGCACCAGATTCCGATGTTTATGTCCTGTGAATACAAAGCGAGCAAGGCTTCAGGTTCGCTTTTTCATGCGGTAAAAGAAGCATTAGAGATAGAATATGCTAGTTGGTTACACGTTGGTGATAACTTACTGTCCGACATAAAAAATGCCGAGCGCCTGGGTATCAAAGCTGTTTGGGTCGCCCCGGCAATAGACCATAAAATGATAACGCTCGCTGAAGAAAAGTGTTTTTCTGCCATCCCTGATTGTAATGCTATTCGGATGCTTTCCTGTGTACACAGACCCAGCGACTGTGTTGATGACGCCTTCGAACTGGGCGCTTTTAGCTGGGGAGCTTTATTGCTGGCGTTTTGTGATTGGGTAATTGATAAAACAATTGCTCACAAGTCCGGTATTATTTTATGCATCATGCGTGAAGGAGAGGTGTTTACACCGCTGATAAATACAAGACTGGAACAAAGAGGCATTCGAGGCATTGACGTAAAGAAGTTTTATGTCTCACGTAAGTCCACATTACTGCCTTCGATAGATCTCCTAAGCGAGCATTGGATGCATGATATGCTTGCTTTGTTTATGAAAATACGTGGGTATTGTATTGCTAATCTTTATAGAGACCTTTCCCTTCCGGTAGACGCGCTGCATCAAAACTATGAGAACCTGGAGTTGCGCAAGGCAGATTGCATGTTCCACCAGGGCGAAAATGTTCTTACTGTGTTATCTAAAACCCTGAGCAGACATCAGGAGACTATTCGTAACATAGTGTTGCAAGCAAAAGCAGCGTTTCATCATTATTTTGAGCAGAATATAGGTTACGATTATAACGACTGCGTTGTAGTTGATTTAGGTGCCGGTGGCACCGCGCAGCATCAGGTAGAGTGTGCTCTGGATTTGAATGCCAGAGCAAATCTATTGCTGCTTTCTAATCATCGGATCTACGAAAATTTATCAACGGCTTACGAGAGTTTTATCGGCGCACATAATGATAATTATCAGATCAGGCAGTTGTTTTCCCGCTCTCCTGAATGTATTGAAGGGTTTTTGTTAGGAGATGTGGGAACCACCACTGGCTATGATGAATTCGGTCAGCCCGTTTTAGGGCCAAGTATCAATGCAAACCATAAGCTAGTCTCGGCATTTTTTGAGGGAGTCAAAAGCTTCTTTGATTGTTTTGATAAATATGGCTTTACGTCATTAGATGAGCGGTATGTCGTGAGCAGTCTGGCGAGATACGTCAGAATGCCTACAGAAAAGGAAAGTCGTATTTTTACCGCGCTGTTGCATGAGGATAATTTTGGGGCCGATAACGTCTATCCTGTCATTTCTGATCGAGAAGTTGAATTGGTCCGGCAGCAAGGATGCGAACAGGTAATAAGCAACCTCGAACAATACGATCGCTGGAATAAGTGGCTTATCAACTGGCCACAGGCAATCATAAGTCTGCTCGACCCTACATTTTTATTCAGGCGACAGGGCCTGGTATTCAACGACAATAACCAGAATATCGAACGCCTCATTGCCATGCTTAAAGAACGCCGATGGCCTGAATTTACTGTCTGTGGAGGCGGTATTTTCTTCGAACAGTTTTATCAGGCTGCCAGCGCCCAGGCGTTAAAGGTGGAGCGAATTGTTGATAGAAAAGCTGAAATCAATGGTCAGTATGAACTTTGTGGTCTTGAGGTGCTTAGCCTGAAGCAGGCATTACAGAGTGGATCACGAAAATTTGCCATTACCTCTTTTGCTTTTAAAGATGAAATTGCGAAAAATATAATCTCCCTCGCAAGAGATATGGGAATAGAGCTACAGGTTGAAATTGTGAGTGTTTGATTCTCTTGGTTGGTGTTGGTTGTTTGCTAAAAAGAATATGTTAAAAGATATAAACGACATTCTTATGGATATTAAGACATGAACAAAATCATGAGTGAGCCCAGTCCCGGTAAGTTGCGGATTTGCCTGCTTAGTAAAGCCGATCGTTATGGCGGTGGCGCCAGCAAAGTAGCCGAGCAATTGGCGCAAAATCTGACAGCTGCAGGGCATAAGGTGACTCATTTATCCCGTAGCTCCCGGCAGGGATTCAACCAGATCAACAGGCCGCTTTATGGCAGCTTTGAAAAGTTAATTAAAAAGATTCACTGGCATTTAAGAACCCTTGGATTCCCGGAAATTCTGCCAATGGAGTTACCCCGGCTGCTACTTAAAAAGGAGTTTCGTGAGACCGATGTGTTTCATTTTCACGATATCTCAGGGGCAATTTCGCCGTTTACGGTATTAATTTTGAGCTTTTTTAAACCGGTGATCTGGACTGCTCACGATTGCTCAATAGTCACAGCGGGGTGCATCTACCCGCTGGGCTGTGAACGGTTTAACAGCCAGTGCGGTCCCTGTCCTCAAATAGGCACCTGGCCGTTGCAGAGTAAATTTGATTTCACCCGATTTTTGTACAAAGTAAAGTTATTTGTACTGCGCCACGCCCGCAATCTGACGGTGGTTTCACCTTCTGAATGGTTAAAAAAGACGATTCACCAAAAAGTGGCTATTGAAGTAAAGGTTATTTCTAATGGCATTGATCAGCGTGTGTTTTATCCGTTGCCAAAAGCCAAGGTGAGAGCGTCATTGTCTATCGATGAACAGGCGTTTGTTATTGCCACATCAGCGAACAGCACTCGTAATGTTTTCAAAGGTTTCTATAATAATTTGAGTGTGCTGGAGGCTCTCAGGCAGCGACAGGTAACGTTTACACTGCTTGTGATCGGGCGAATTGATGATACCGCGAAGCATCATCTCAAGGCGTTCAATTACATCAACTCAGGGTTTGTTGAAGATGCCAGCAAAATGAACGAATATCTCAATGCCGCCGACCTGCTATTGCACTGCGCCGAGGCTGAAAACCAGCCTTTAGGTGTTATAGAAGCTGCAAGTACAGGCTTACCGGTGTTTGGGTATGATGTTGGTGGGACAAAGGAATGTGTACCAATAAATGAGCGACATCGGTTTGTGAAACCAGCGCAGCGGTCCGCTTTAGTGGCAGCCATTGAACATTTCGCCAGCCAAAGGCATAAAAACGCCGTCGATTCGTATTTTTCCTTGCAGCGTATGGTAGAGGATTATGAAAAACTCTATATCTCACTGGCCAGTAAAGCGCGGTGAGCCGGACTGGATGTGTATTCCCCAATCGCTGCTAGAGAAAATTATTACGAAGTTCACGATGACACAATTGGTAGAATGATTAGATACTCTGATATCTGTTTAGAGAAATGATGGCATTTTTGAGCATATAAAGGTCGCTATTCAAAACTATTGATACCTGTGCGACGCTTCGATTTTAATGCCGGATTTAATGATTTATAACGCTGCGCCGATAACGAAATAACGACGATAAAAAGGTAGCCATAGTGAGAGTCCTGTTCATCTGCCGCATTAACGAATATTCAAAAAAATTTGCGGGCGTGTTTAAAAAAATAAAGGGGCAACTCGAAGGCTTTGAACAAGCCGGCTGTGAAGTAGCCTGCGTTTATATGTCCTACGGTACTCAAACCATGTCGGTTTATCATCAAGGGGAGCTGGTTAGTACCGGGCATTCCTGGCCAGACATTTCCCCGAAGCAGGAGTCCATTGTATTCTGGCAACACGCGGTAGAAGCTGTAAAGCAGTGGCAGCCGGATGTGGTGTTGGTGCGTTACGAGGCCATGTTGAAACATCCGACATTGGTTGAGTTTTACCGCGCAATTCGTGGGCGCGCGATTGCCTGCGTCGAGTTCCCAACTTACCCTTATGAAGCAGAGTTAACCGGTGTGGACTTAAAAACAGTTCGGGCGCATCGTCAGGCCATGCTCAGTGAAGTCGATCATGTTTTCTCTACCTGTTATGACGACACCATCTCAAACAAACCTAATCATCCCTTCGATAATCAACTCAGTCAGGCCATGATTGATGAATTGGCCGAACGTCGGGTCTTATCGGTCAGGGATCCCGATAATGTGATTAATCTCCTGATGGTAGCCAATCTGAGTAACTGGCATGGTGTCGACCGGGTAATAGATGGTTTGGCTGCCTATTATAAGGATCCATGCCCGGCGACGGTGATGCTGCACGTGGTGGGAGAAGGGGATTGTCTTGAAGATCTGCAGCGACTTTGTGCAGGGCTAAAAATGGAGAAATGGGTCAGGTTTCATGGTTTCTTAAGCGGGGCAGAGCTTGATAAAGTGTTTATTCAGGCAGATTTAGCCATTGCTAGTCTGGGCATGCATCGCATTGACCTCTACCGCAGTTCTACCTTAAAAGTCAGAGAGTACCTGGCCTCAGGGCTACCCGTAATCTACAGTTGTGCAGATTCGGTGCTATCAGAAAACCCCTACGTGTTCAGAGTGCCAGAGGATGACTCAGCACTGAATATTCCTAATATTGTGACGTTTTTCCAGCGTATTCAGCAAACCGGGCCAGTGAAGCCCGCCATTGCTTCTTTTGCCCGTGAGACCATTTCCTGGCGATGTGTGGCTGAGAATATCCTGAATGTTGTTAAAGGAGATCTGCATGGCTAAGGTATTAACCGTTATTGGTGCCCGCCCACAGTTTATCAAGGCGTCTGCTGTCAGCCGTGCTATGGCTAACAGTGACATTCTGTATGAAGTGATTTTGCACACAGGTCAGCACTTCGATGCCAAGATGAGTCAAATCTTTTTTGATGAAATGGGCATCCCAAAACCGGCTTATAACCTTAACATTAACAACGCTAGTCACGCTGCAATGACCGCAGCTATGATGACCGGGATTGAACAGGTAGTGTTAGACGAGCGACCTGACTATGTACTGGTTTATGGTGACACTAATTCCACGTTGGCAGGCGCCTTAGTGGCGGCTAAACTGCATATCCCGGTTATCCACGTGGAAGCCGGACTTCGCAGTGGCAATATGAATATGCCGGAAGAAGTTAACCGTATCCTTACTGACCGGATCAGCTGCTTACTGTTTTGTACTTCGCAGCACGGTGTTGATAACCTCAACAAAGAAGGCTTTGGCCAGTTCAACAGCCGGGTTGTTGCCGTGGGTGATGTAATGATGGACAGTGCCTTGTATTACGGGCAGGCCGTTAGCAAACAGTGTTTTGATTACCCGGATAATTTTATACTGTTAACGCTGCATCGGGCGGAAAATACCGACGACCCTGTGCGCCTTAACGCTTTGGTGACGGCTATCAACCGGGTTAGTGATTACGTAGCAGTGGTTGTACCCTTGCATCCTCGAACCCAGGGAGCCATGGCGAAGCATGGGCTGACTTTTGCTCCAAATGTAAAAGTGGTCAACCCGGTGGGCTACCTGGAAATGCTCTGGCTTATTCAACGCTCTCTATTGGTGATGACCGATAGCGGCGGCTTGCAAAAAGATGCCTATTACTTTCAAAAGTACTGTGTCACCCTGCGTGACGAAACGGAATGGGTAGAATTGGTTGAGCATGGTTGTAATGTGCTTACTGGTGCTACTTCCGAATTAATTGAGTCTTCCGTTAATGAGTGTCTTGACAAACAGTGGGATAACGCAATCCCTCAGGATCTCTATGGTAAAGGTCACGCGGCTCAGTTGCTGGTAGAAAATATTGTCAGGCATTATACCGGCAGCGATTAACTCTCTGAATTTATATTGAATGATGAATAATCTTACCTCGGTAGGTAGTAACAGACGCTGTGAAAGCAATAAATAAACAGGAATTACCTATTGGATACCGTGACTGATTTAAAACTGACGATAGAAAAAGCTGGTCGAGTGGTGTTATTTGGCGCTTCCAGATTAGGTGAAATATTTTTATCTGAGTTTAGAGGCCGCGCGAATATTGTAGGGTTTATTGATAATGATCCGCGCAAAGCCGGTACTGAATTATGCGGGATCCCAGTATTTGGATTTGACGATATAGAGGATTTAAACCCCGACTTTATTGTGGTGACCAGTCAGTACTACGAGCAAATACTTAATCAGTTGGCAGACTTTAATATCCCTTTTTGTCATTGCTACGACGTTATTGTAAAGGCTTCAGGTTGGCGATGGACAAAACTGCATTTTTTCTGCTTAAAAGGCATATATCGCCTGGCAAAATGGCTTTATAAGCAGGTGGAACCAAAGCCTGATGGCTTTTTGCACATAATGCCTAAAGGCGGCTTTGCTGAATCATTCAATGCGTTGATAGCAGCATCGAACACAAATGTCGAGCATCGTTTTATTTTGCGCACTGTCTCTAATAAGCATGAAACTGACAGTCCATCAGTGAATGGTATTTCAGAGGTCGCGTGCGAAAACGACAATTGGTACCCTGCTCAGTTATCAGGCATTTTGACGTTGGCGAAAGCGGTTGCGCAGAGTAAGCATGTGATGGTTCATGGCTATTTTAATGTGGCGCTGTTTCCGTTTATTCTGGAGCCGGAACTGAATCGTAAAGCCTGCTGGGTGGCCTGGGGAAGGGACATACATACAGTGCCAGCGCGGGGCGGTTTTTTTGAGGAAAAAGTCAAAATCAGTAAAGGTGAGTTTCCTTACTTAGTGACCTTTATGGAATATGACTATATACATGCTCAGCAGCGTTACCAAAATAAAGCGCGCAACTTTGTTGGTTTTTATCCTAATCCTCTGGACCCTAAATATCTGACCGACGCCCATGTGCACAACGCTACTCTGAACGTCATGGTTGGCCACAGTGCGGTAGCTGAAATGCACCATATGGAGGTGTTACGCGCTTTGGCTCACAACAACGCGCAATACAATATTGTTGCGCCATTGTCATATGGCAATAACAACTATGCAGAGAAAATAGCCAGAGAAGGGGCGTCGCTATTTAAAAATTTTATCGCCATCACCGCTTTTATGGCACCGGATGAATATGCGCCCTGGTTATCCACTATCAATGTTGCAGTAATGCATACCCACACGCAGATAGCATTGTCTACAATGTACGCTTTGTTATATACCGGTGCCACGTTGTATATCAACAAGCAAAACACCAGCTTATGGGCACATTTGACCGAGAGGTATGGATTGGTCGTTATGGACTCCAATTTATTGTTACAAGGCGCCAAGATTCAGGTGTTAACCGATGAGCAAAGACATTTCAATCGCAAGCAGGCTCAAAGATTCTTTGACCAGAGTTGGATTGCAACGCAATGGAAGGACATTTTTGCAGAAATAGATCGTTAAAAAAATCTGTATCCGGCGCTGAATCTATGTGAGCTATCGCGTTCAGCAAGAGGAGTAAAGCGTACTCCCCATGATGGCTATCAGCGATGCTTTACAAGCGTGATTGTTCAGTGTCGAAATCAACGTCCTGAACCTTGTAGTAACGACGAAAACAGTTTGCACAGGAAGAAGTATCAGACCACAGAGTCATTACGTGTACAATTATTACAGAGACATTGGGTTTTTTAATCCAACACTATATCTGTATTCATCCATCGCTCTGTTAATGCGTTTCATGTCTATATTGTCCTCGTATAGCAAATACGTATTTTTCAAAGTATTCACGTTGGAATATAAGATTTCGCAGAGTTGCTGGAAAATTTCAGGGTGGCTTTGGCTGGCGATTAACACTATCTCAACGTCAGAACCCACAAGATCTTTAGGTGAATGAATAGTATGACCGTCGATTACTTTTCCCCATTTGTCGCTGTTATTATCAACAAAACCCCACATCTTTTCTCGATTGCTCTTTGAATTAACAAACGATTGGTAATGCTTTTCGTAATGAACACCGGTACCCCAAACGGCATATTTTTTACCGTTTAGAATCGAAGCTAAATTCGCAATTTTATCCTGGTACCTGATAAATTGACTGTAGCCGTGTTCAATGATGTTAGAGGTAACTTCGACGTCAGCCAATTTCTTACAAGCGAATACAAGACAATATTTCTCGCTTTTATCGAGACAGATAGGCCCATTAAGATCGCCATGAAATTTAAAAAACGTATTAGAATGGGCCCGGTTACATACATATAACTGCAGCTCTCCAAAACCATTTTTCAAATAGAATTGTGCAAGTGACTGAGGGTTAAAAGAAGTAAAATGGGGTTTGAGTGGGTCTACCATAAATGTATGAATCGCGAGGCCGCCCACAGAAAGGAGGTGCGTAACATTTTTCAGAGTCTGAGCCCTGTCAAAGACGTGATATCCGGTTGTCCCATCAATTACGACGGAGGCGACACCATGCAAGTCTTGTGGAACGGGATCCGATAAATCATGAATGTAGGCGTAAGGGGTGTTTTTGAGCAGGTCGAGATTGATAATCTCTTTGAACCCAAGCATCTTGAGTAACATATTGCCCTCAAGATTCGAATCAAGCCCTCTCTTGCTTTTATTGTAAAGCTCCGTATCAGAGATATCATTCAACGGGAGATTGTTTTTAATGCTGAAGGCAATCACATCGCTTAAGGAGCCATGAATAGTTTGTGTCCCGTAAGTGACAACACAATCCTTGTCAAAATCGCTATTTCCTAATACGTGAAGCACTGCCTGAAGATCTGATAAAAACATTCCCATAGAGCTTTCCTCTGTTACGCTCGATTAAACCTTGGTACTGAAGCCGTAAATTAAACTTCCCAATTCAGTTTTTCAAAAAGAGTGTGGTTCACCTTTTTATTGAGTTTTAATAACATTTCCTCAGAAAAAAAGGATTTCCATTCGTTTGTTTTGCCTTTTCGGAAGTTCATTTTGCCGGTTTCAGGCTTACCCGATAAACTAAATACTTCAGATCGCACGTTGACAAACGAAGACAATTTTTGGGTTAGCACTTCTGGTTCGTGGACTAGTTGTTCATGTGTTGTGATGATCATGTTTTCAGATATTTCGCTCTCTTGAAAAACGTTATACCATCCTTCAATGAAATCTATCATTTTCTCGTAGAAGAGAATAAAAAACGCTTCTTCTAAAGAACTCATTCCCATCACTTTTAATTTATCTTCTATGGCTCGCTTCAATGCTCCCTCGAGTATCGGGTAAAACTTTAACCATGAGACAAATGCCTGGCGTGGGTCTCGAAGGTGAACGATGATTTTAGTTTTCGGAAATCGCGATACCGTGTCTTTCAAAAGAGAAAGGTTAAATGCTGATGGAGACAAGTGAGATTTTGTAAATCTACCATTCCTGAGAAATTCATTAAGGATTGGTTGCGAAAGGCATTGGCCGTTTTCTTCGTACCAGGTGCCGCCAAATGTTTTCAAGTCACGCGCAACAAGAGCTGATTCTAGTTGCTGCTGCATAAATACGGAGCCACTTTTGGGCATGGTTATTAAGAAAACTGGCCTGCTTAGACTTTCCAGTTCCTTTTGAGATAAAAGCTTGGTGCCGTCAAAGCCTCTAAGGGTAACGTTACGCAATACACGAAGCGTTCTGAAAATGGGTAAAACATCACTTACGCTGGTGGTAATGATTGTTATTGGCGTATTCGACAACAACATTGAGGATGACTCCGCCTCGGATTTGGCTTCACCATTGAAGTCGAAAAGACAACACCTATTTTCATTCAGCCCCAATTTTAATCTGACATCAGCCGAATCCTGGAGGCTTTTAGTGAAAATTAAATAATCCATACATTTTACCATTCAATTAAACTAAAGCGTTTTACCAAATCTCTTCGACTTTTTCGCTACTGAATTTATCAAACACAAAATTATAAGTGTTTGAATAGTAGTCGATAATAGTCTCTCTCACTTCAGCACTCAATTTGCCGGTTTTTTCCTGCCCATTAACTTTTTCTGCAAATTTCGGCGGCTGATATGAAATATTCAGGAAGTCACATATTTTCGTCATTGCTGCAGGCGTGTGAAGGCGCTCAAAAAATTCGTAATGAATTTGTGATGGCTCAAAAACTTTTTCGATGGTATTGATGGTTGTTTCATACCGGGTTCGCGCCTCGATATCACTACGCTTATATCTTGATGCCACTAATTCTTCGTCAGTTCTGGTGTCTGTTGGTGAAAACTGATGCGGGTATATTTTTCTATGCATTCTGACTGCTGACCAAATCCTTTCAACAGGCTCTCTCATCACAAATAAAATTTTGAGGTTAAAGCCAAAATCAGCAAACATCTGTTTAATTTGGCGAAAATCGCTTTCTGATAACAAGGCATACTCTGGCGTTAGATCGCCTGCTACGTGAACATTTGTGTCACGCTTGAAGAGTGCGTCAAAGTATTCAAAATACGACCGTGGGTTCTGATAAAAATTAACCAGCTCCAGATTGAAATCGCAGTTTTCAGAGACGTTCCTGTGCACGTTCATAAAGTCACTGTTTTTTTCTATGGCAGCCTTGATCAAACTTTCTTTTCTACCACCAACTACCGCATCAAAGAAGTGGTACTCTTTTGTAAAGCCCATGTTTACGTTGGGATGCGCCTTTAAATAATTATACAGCCAGGTGGAGCCACCTTTCTGACACCCGAGGCCCAGCAGAAAGTTTTTTTCCATTACGTTAACCTACTAACTTTTATAAAAACGCATCAAAAGATGCTTTCCTGGTTCTCATCAAAAAACGTTTAACATCCGAACGTTTCACTGTATACGCCACATTGATTGAAATAATACTCTGTCTAACGCTTTACTGGCGCTAAATGCATTCCGACCATGCAGGAGCTTTGCATCATTAAAAACAAAACAGTCGCCGGTTTCTGAGGGTAAGGTTAACACCGCAGAGGTGTTCTCTTGTTCCGCCAGAAATTCAAAAAAGGCCTGACACATCTTTTCAATATCAGCTGTGTTTTTTTGCGTCCGGTAATAATTCCAGAAAATCGACGGTGAATTGCCGGGTTTAATAATCGTGGTGATATGCTCCTCGGCACCATCCCCTTTTTTTATCGTAACGGGGATTGAAGTCAAATCGCGAAATAACTCTGGCGATGTCGACTGTAAATCATCCATCAGTCGTGATAATGGATAGATAGTTTGTTCGCCACCAGTTTTTGCCTGCTTGTGCATCACAAAGAAGTTGAGATCTGCCGGATCGGCAAACCAGGCATTGTCGGTGTGCAAAGGCTGCCGGGTGGAGCTGTAGGCATAAGATTGTGCCTTTTCGGGCTGGTATGAAATCTCCCACCAATCGCGAATTTGCAACGATTCGGTACTGTCAAAATGACGCTTGTCTGGAATAAGTTCACACTCCTGTTCCAAAAAACGATACCACTGCTGGCGGTCCATTTTGCTTATGCCGTGCTTAAATACAACCGGGGTCTCTGCTTCAGCTAATTCGTGTAACAGGGTTTTGATGCCCTGACCATCCAAACCGCTGTCGCTCATGTTGATACTGATTATGTCCATGTTATTCACTCACTAATTTAAATTCATTCAATCGCCGCAATATTGCTGAGCGATGGGTCATCATCAACATGTCAACCAAGGATAGAGACGGTATAAATTCGTCGGCCAACTGGGGATAGGGGCGAAGCTCCGGCTTGATAAAAGTTAATGAAAGACCAGCATTTGCGAAGTGTTTTGCATCATATAGGGCTCTTCCGCCAGGCGGATTGACATACGTCAAACCATCAACGGCCTGACAAAGTGCAATAATTTTATCCTGGCCTTTCAGGCTGGTGTCGTGAGGTACCGCTGATGAAAAGGCAAATTTCTGCACTAGCCCGAGATACTTAAATACGCTTTCTATAGCGTTTGCATTAACCTCTGCCACGTTCCCTTTGGCTGTTAATATCGGCTCTAGAAGAGACATAACCTCACTATAGTGCGGCGCACTCTGATAGGCATGTGTAAAAACGCTTAGCAATTTGTCTTGCCGGCCATAGTCGTGTTGGTTGATAAATCGGTTTTGTGACACCTTCTCAACGGGCTTGGTAAACCGGTGAGGATGACCGTTCAGAAGAATGTTATTGCGGTTGATGTAGCCCTTTTTAATGTAGTTCACATCATCAAGGAATATAAAAAAATCCACAGCCTGGATAAGCTGAAAGTAACCGTGATAAGGAAATAAATAGGGTTGCATGATGGCAACTTTCATGACACCACATCACGAATAACACTACAAACCTGTTCCACTTCAGCTATCGTCAGATAGGCATGCATTGGGATACACATGACTCTTGGTACAATATCCCTTGCTACATTCAATGTGTCAGGATAGGTCAGTTTGTCTGGATAATAAGCATGTAGCTCAGGATGGAAATACCGTCTGAAGCCAATGCCATGCTGATCAAAGGCGGCCCCGACTGCCATCAGTTGCTCTTCACTGGCCAGGATTACGGGGACGTAGGCACCATTGGTAGTGGCATCCGGATGCCAGTCAGGAAAAGTCACCACATCGGATAATAGTGCCTGATAGGTCGAGTATAACTGACAACGATGATGAAGTATGTCCGGCATATGGCGGAGGCAAACCAGTCCGGCTGCGGCCTGGTACTCATTCATTTTTGCATTAATGCCAGTGCGGTTGATAGCCGCTGTTTTGTCCATGCCAAAACAGATCATCTCTCGGGCTATATCGTAATCGCCTTTGTGTTTAAAAGCGATCGCGCCCCCTTCAATGGAATTAAAAATCTTGGTGGCATGAAATGACAGAATGCTGGCATCGCCATAATTAAGAATACTCTTTCCATTCAGGCTAATTGAAAAAGCATGGGCGGCATCAAAAATTAATGTTTTGTTATGCTCAAGACAAAGTGCTTCAAGGGCCTGCACATCACATGGGTTACCATAAACGTGAGTCGCTACCACACTGTCCACAGCAGGGGTCTGGCGGATGCCTCGCAGCACATTATCGGGATCAATATTCAGGCATGAACGCTTAATGTCAGCAAAACTAAAATCAATATTCAGCCAGTCCATTGTTGACGCCGTTGCGATAAACGAAAACGGAGTCGTAATAGCATGTTTGATATTAAAAGTGCGATAGGCTACCTGTAAGGCTGAAGAGCCATTATTGACCAGCAGCAAGTGTTCAACGCCTAAATAGGTTTTTAATTCTTCCGTGAGTTGAGATTCAAGAGGGCCAAAGTTAGACAGCCATGCACGCTCATTAACGGATTTAATGAGATGATTAAATTCCTCTATTGGAGGAACAAACGGACGATTTAAAGCAACCATATTTCGTTTCTCAGTTCATCGGGTAAATAACCTAGGCGAACTTGCAATCTTACTGCCTGGCAATTCAGACCGGCCACAGGAAGCCATTATAAATCGACAATCTGACGGCTGATACAGGCAGTTGCTCACCACAGATAGAACTGCTGAATGGTATTTAGTGCCGAACATCCTGAGGGGTAAAATGAATAGTACAAGCACCAATAACGCGCATTTTGCATTGTCGGCATTCCCATTATCATTTTACCATTAAATGCTGTTCGAAACGCTTTCCGTGCGTGGCGATAAATATAAGTCTGTCAAAACACCACAACACTCTCGTTTCTTACCATTTAACAATCGCTGTTAATGCTATATCGGGATATTAGCCGTTTTCTTTAACAATAGTTAGGGGTGTGCAACTTTAGTTAGCACAATCATGGCCGATAACTTAGTATCCTGACTAAATCTAAACAATATCTCACTACAGGAGTTCAACTTGTCTAATCGCTTATTGTCTCTTCTAAACAATAGAGCTGCTAACATCGGCGTAGTGGGTATGGGATATGTGGGGCTGCCACTTGCCTTGCGGTGTGCCGAAGTATTCGACCGGGTTATAGGTTTTGATATTGTGGAGGACAGGGTTCAGGCTATTAATAATGGTCATAGTTATATTGAACACATCTCCGGCGAGTCATTAGCGCAGGCATTAAACCAAGGGTTAGAAGCAACTGCTAACTTTAGCAACATCGCAGAATGTGACGCCATTATTTTATGTGTGCCAACACCGCTTAATCAATATCGTGAGCCGGACCTAAGCTTTATTTTAAATACCATGAAACAAATCCTGCCTTACCTCAGGGCGGGACAGCTCATTTCACTTGAGAGTACAACTTATCCTGGTACAACGGAGGAAAAGTTGCGCCCGCTGATTGAGTCAAATGGGTTTAGGGTCGGTGAGGATATGTTTTTAGTTTACTCTCCTGAACGTGAGGATCCGGGCAATGCCTCTTTCACGACCCAAACTATCCCCAAAGTTGTGGGCGGGGCAACGAAAGCCTGTCTTGAAGTCGGTTTGGCTTTGTATGAAAAAGCAGTCGATAAAGTGGTGCCGGTATCCAGCACTCAGGCTGCTGAAATGACTAAACTGCTGGAAAATATTCACCGTGCAGTCAATATCGGACTGGTCAATGAAATGAAAATTGTCGCCGATAAAATGGGCATAGATATTCATGAAGTGATAGATGCGGCTGCAACCAAACCCTTTGGTTTTACAGCCTATTATCCTGGCCCGGGTATTGGCGGACACTGTATTCCGGTCGACCCCTTTTATCTTACCTGGAAAGCCAGAGAGTATGGCTTGCATACCCGCTTTATTGAATTAGCCGGTGAAGTTAATTCCGCCATGCCTTTATGGGTGATAGGCAAAGTGGCGGATGCATTAAATCAGCATAAAAAAGCAATTAACGGCAGCCGCGTGCTGATTCTGGGCATGGCATACAAGAAAAATGTTGATGATATGCGTGAATCTCCGTCGTTGCAGCTACTTGATATGCTCCTCAATAAAGGGGCTTACGTAGAGTATTCGGATCCGCACGTGATAAGGTTGCCAAAGTTACGCAAGTATAACTTTGAGCTGGTCAGCGTAACGCTGACACCGGAAGTGCTCGCCAGCTACGATGCCGTCGTGCTGGCAACCGCCCATGACAGCTTCGACTATGCGATGATCGCTGAACATAGCCAGCTTGTTATTGATACCCGTGGCCATTACAAGCATACTTCTCCATCCATTATTAAGGCTTAATCATAAGACGTAACGCCATGAAAAACTTTGCATTAATCGGTGCCTCTGGTTACATCGCACCACGCCACATGAAAGCCATAAAAGAAACTAACCATCATCTGGCCGTGTGTTACGATAAAAATGACTCTGTGGGCATCATTGACAGTATCTCCCCGCAGAGTGAATTTTTTACCGAATTTGAACGATTCTATGATTACGCTTATAAGTTAAAGCGAACACCGTCAACGCAGTTGGATTATGTCTCGGTGTGTTCGCCCAATTACCTGCATCATGCACACATGGCTGCCGGCCTTCGTTTAGGCTGCGACGTGATTTGCGAGAAGCCGCTGGTGCCCAGTATTGAATTGCTCGATGATCTTAGTCTCATCGAACAGGAAACAGGCCATAAGGTGTATAACATTTTGCAACTGCGTCATCATGACGCTATTCTGGCGCTCAAAAACAAAGTACAACAACAGAGTAGAGCCGGTAAGTACGAAGTGGAACTGACCTACATTACCTCCCGGGGTAAATGGTACATGGAAAGCTGGAAGGGCGATCCGAGAAAATCTTTTGGTATTGCCACTAACATCGGGGTGCATTTTTTCGATATGCTGCATTTCATGTTTGGCGATCTGGTATGTAATGAACTGCATTACATGGACGACAAAAAAGCCTGCGGCTACCTTGAGTATGAGAAAGCAACAGTGCCTTGGTTTTTATCCATAGACGCCAATGATTTACCTGCTTCAGTAAAAGGCAAGCAGTCTACCTACCGCTCCATAACCGTTGATGGCGAGGAAATCGAATTTTCCCAAGGTTTCACAGATTTACACACCATTAGCTATCAGGAAATTCTGGCCGGTCGCGGTTATGGAATTGAAGACGCCAGACATTGCGTTGAGACCGTTAGCCATATTCAAAAGGGGCAAACTGTAGCGCCACAAAGTGTCCGGGCCCATCCGTTTCTAGAAAAACTGGTATAAATTGATGAGTGATATCTCCATACATGAATCTGCCATTGTTGATGAGGGGGCACGTATAGGTCCCGGTTCGCGGATTTGGCACTTTGTGCATGTCTGCAGCGGCGCCAAACTTGGCCAAGGCTGCTCATTGGGCCAAAATGTGTTTGTGGGTAACCGGGTTGTCATCGGTGATAATTGCAAAATTCAGAACAACGTTTCGGTATACGATAATGTGACCCTGGAGGATGACGTCTTCTGCGGTCCGAGTATGGTTTTTACTAATGTCTACAATCCTCGCAGTGCCATTACCCGTAAAGATGAGTATCGCGACACGCTGGTAAAAACCGGTGCAACGCTGGGTGCCAACTGCACTATTGTCTGTGGCGTTACTATTGGCCGTTACGCCTTTGTTGGTGCCGGTGCGGTGATTCAGCGTGATGTGCCTGATTATGCACTCATGGTAGGCGTACCGGCCAGGCAAATTGGCTGGATGAGTGAGTTTGGCGAACGCCTCGATTTGCCTTTGTCTGGTGATGCTAAGACAGTGTGTCCTCATCAGCAGGTGACTTATCGTTTATCCGGCGGCCAGGTAAGCAAGGTAAACAGCTAATGCAGTTTATCGATCTTAAAGCTCAGTACGAGTTTGCTAAAAATCGCATTGATAAACGGATCGCCGCCGTGCTTGAGCATGGTCAGTACATTATGGGGCCTGAAGTAAGCGAATTGGAAGAGCAGTTAGCACATTATGTTGGCGTAAAGCATGCCATCACCTGTGCCAATGGCACTGACGCGCTGCAACTGGCACTGATGGCCATGGGAATCGGCCCTGGCGATGCAGTGATAGTGCCTACCTTTACTTTTTTTGCTTCAGCAGAAGCTGTGGCTTTTGTTGGCGCGACACCGGTGTTTGCCGATGTTGACCCGCGTACCTTCAATCTGGATTGCGAAAAACTCGCCACCACCATCCGCCAGGTGGAAGCCAGCTCTTCATTAAAGCTAAAAGCCATCATTGCGGTTGATTTGTTTGGTCAGCCGGCAGCTTATGAACATATTCAGTCCATAGCATCAGCGTACAATCTGCTGGTGATTGAAGATGCGGCTCAGGGGTTTGGCGGCGAACGTCAGGGTAAGCGAGCCGGCAGTTTTGGCGACATCGCCACGACCAGCTTTTTCCCTGCCAAACCACTGGGCTGTTATGGTGATGGTGGTGCCGTGTTCACAAATAATGATGATTATGCCGCATTAGTAAAATCGCTGCGTGTACACGGTAAGGGAGCGGATAAATACGATAACGTCAGAATCGGCATGAACAGCCGGCTGGATACGCTGCAAGCGGCAGTTTTACTCGAGAAGCTGGCACTTTTCCCGGCGGAGCTAGAGCGGCGTCAATATGTTGCGAGGCTCTACAGCGAGGGACTGGAAAGTTGCCCTTCGGTTGTCACCCCTTTATGCCCCGCGGACGTTACGAGCAGCTGGGCGCAATACACGCTGCAGGCACAGTCAGTCAGTCGCAGCACACTGCAACAAAGTTTACAGCATCAACACATTCCTACCGCGGTATACTATGCCACCTGTATGCACCAGCAAACGGCTTTCAGAGGCGCAGCGCCAACGTTAACAGATTTACCGGTAGCAGAGTCGTTAGCGGCGTGTTGTTTTAGCTTGCCTATGCATCCTTACCTGGCAGACGATGAGGTAGAGAGGGTGATTCTTACGCTACAAAATACGTCGCTATAATTTATCAATTAACGCATTCAAGTGGGAAGCTACATTGCGAATTTCCCGCAGTTTTTCATCGTTAATCTGATTAATCACTGTTTTCAGTTCAGTGGTGGATATGTCCTGGGTGCGAGGCAGGTAGAGGACCTTTACGATATCTTGCAAATCGTCGAATTTACCGGCCCAGTCATCACCCATGGCGAAAATGGTGGCCTGCTCTCTGATTAGGTCCTCACGTTTTTGTTCCCAGGTATTTTCCTCAAACACATCATCTACGTATTGGCAGGCCAACAGGACTTCCCGGCGATCGGCGAAGGGGATAATGGTTTTTTTACCCTTAACCAGATTAAATTCGTCGGTAGATAACCCTACCACCAGTTTATCCCCCAGTGATTTCAGGCGTTTAAGCAATCTGACATGGCCAACATGAAACAAATCAAAAGTGCCATAGGTAACAACGGTTTTCATGTTAGCTGGATTCCTTAAATTTAGTGGGCCGGTTCGCTTGTTTTGAGAGTATACATGGGTATCTGTATTCATACATTATCGGCGCTATCAGACGATGCTTTAGGTTGGCTAATGTTTGTACAAATGCTAAACTTTAGGTAGAGGTGAAAGGTATGATTAACTTTAATTCAAGCACAGAGAAGCCGCAGTCGTTACTGGAGCAAATCCAGCAACGCCAGGATAAACTGTCTGAGAAGCTGGCTTCCGGTAAGCAAATCAACAGTGCTGCCGACGGCGCTGCCGCGCAGCAGATTATCGACCGCTTAACGTCTGAAGTTGAAGGCGGCCGCCAGGCCGTAAACAATGCTTACGATGGTATCTCGCTAGCACAAGTAGCAGAAAGCGGGCTGGAAGGCATTAATAACGATGTGAATCGCATTCGTGAATTAACGCTGCAATCAGGCAGTGGTATTCTTAATGATGCAGATCGCCAGGCTATCCAGTCTGAAATATCGCAACTGCAGCAGAATATTTCCCAGACCATTGAACAAACGGAGTTCGCTGGTAAGCCTCTGTTGTCGAATAGTGGCTCGATTGATTTTCAGGTAGGTAGTCAGGCGGGTCAGCAGATTAGTGTGGGCACCCGTGATATTGGCAGCGAGTTATCAGGTGTTCTGTCAGTAGACATCACCTCACAGTCACTCGAAGATTCACTGGCTGCCGCTGATGCTGCTATCGAAACTGTGGGCGGTGCGCGTGGCGACCTTGGCGCGGTGCAGAATCAGTTCGCATCCACTGCGCGCAATCTTACCGAAACCAATGTGAATCAGGCGGCAGCACGCAGTCGGATTCAGGATACGGATTATGCCCAGGCGAGTTCTCAGCAAGCTGCCAATGACGTGCAGAATCAGGCGGCACTCACGGTTCAGGCGCAAGCCAATCAGCAGCAGGGTCAGGTACTGAGTTTGCTGAATAACTAAATCGAGCAATTTTAGAACAAAGGCAGGTTTACCTGCCTTTTTTATTGCCAATAATCCGCTTTTTTCATTGCGATTCACATTGTTACCGCTACAATTGCCAAAGCGCTCTATACCAAATTGCATGCTTATCTATGCAATTAGGTATTATCAACCCTTGGTTTCGGCCGCCAGGCTGTATTGCTGCCAAATCATTTGATGTTTACCAACCGGGAAGGTGGAAATGTTGATGATAGTAAAAATTGTGTCCGATTTTTGACAGTCGCACACACAAAACCGTGGTTTGGTATAAACTAGTAAATATAACAATAGCGTTTGGGGACTGAATGAAGGATATCTTGCTTGTTAGTGATAACAATGCATTAAAACAAAATCTGCACACGATCCTGACATTTCTAGGGGAGCCGTGTGTTTCACTTTCGGTGTCTGAAGCGCAATCGTTGCTCGAAAATAAATCACCCGTTGCGGTGATCATCGATGTAGAAACCGGCAACGATGCCCTGACGTTAATCAAAAATTATCCTCAGCATCCGTTCGTAGCAATCAATATGGCCGACCAGCCTGGCCTTAGCGTAGGCAATTTGGTCGGACATATCACGCTGCCGATCACTTACCCGGCACTGACGCAGGCGATCCACCGTTGTCAGGAATATATTCGCAGCCACCCCGTACGCAACGGCGCGGTACCCACCAAGACCCGGTTATTCCGCAGTCTGGTAGGTAAAAGCGAACAAATTCAAGGCGTTCGTCGCCTGGTAGAGCAGGTTGCGCCCACTGAAGCCACGGTGCTTATTCTGGGTGAGTCAGGAACCGGTAAGGAAGTTGTCGCGCGTAATGTACATTTCCTGTCAGAACGTAAAGACGGTCCGTTTATCCCGGTAAACTGCGGCGCTATTCCCGGTGAGTTGCTGGAAAGTGAGCTGTTTGGTCACGAAAAAGGCGCTTTTACCGGTGCTATCAGTGCCCGTAAAGGCCGTTTTGAACTGGCCGAAGGCGGCACATTATTTCTCGATGAAATCGGCGATATGCCTTTGCAAATGCAGGTGAAATTACTGCGGGTACTGCAGGAAAGAATGTTTGAAAGAGTCGGTGGTAACCGGCCCATACAGTGTGACGTGCGAATTATCGCCGCTACCCATCGCGATCTGGAAAAGATGATTGCCGATGATAAATTCCGCGAGGATTTATATTACCGCCTGAATGTGTTCCCTATCGACAGTCCGGCCCTGCGTGAACGCCGTGAGGATATCCCGTTACTGTTGCAGGAGTTGATCAGCCGCATTCAGGGGGATGGTGTTGACCCGGTGAAATTTACCGAGCGTGCTATAAGTTCACTGATGGAGCACCCCTGGTCGGGCAATGTCCGCGAATTGTCTAACCTGGTGGAACGGCTGATGATCCTCTACCCAGGCCAGATTGTCGATGTGCAGGATCTGCCGCAAAAATATCAGTATGGTGATATGGAGCGCTTCGAGCCGGATTACCCGGAAGAAGTGCTCGAGCGGGATGCCTTCAACGAACTCTTTGCCGAGTCGGCCGGGTACGATGATGATTCACCGGAGCCTGAACCGGCTATCAACGGATATTTACCGGATGAAGGGGTCAACCTTAAAGAGTATCTTTCGGAGCTGGAGATTAATCTTATCCAGCAAGCCCTCGATCAGCAGGAGTGGGTTGTTGCCCGGGCTGCCGATAAGCTGGGAATGCGTCGAACCACCCTGGTTGAGAAGATGCGCAAGTACAATATTCAGCGTGACTAACACCGCGGGCCTGAGTAAGAGTTAACTATTCGGTTAGCTCCATCTCTGTAGGTCAGCGCCGATAACCTCCATTTGTCATTATATTGACAGCGAAGATTTCGTCAGAAATTACTTATCTTATTGAAATTTAAAATCTAAATTTCTGGCACGACTAATGCAAATTCCTTAGCAGTCCAACAAGTGTCTGCAAATTGACGAGGAATGTATGGCATTAAATAGTCGTGTTGCCAATACCGTAGAAGAAGTATCGATAAAGCCGGGGAACAGCCGTCAGGCCGCGGCCGATTTATCGCTGGTACGCGAAACTGCTCAATCACAGCAGCAGGAACTCGACTCCTTACGACAACAAGCGTCCCGCCTAAACCACCTGTTACAGGTTATGCCTGCCGGGGTTATCGTACTGGATGGCAAAGGGTATGTCCGGCAAGCTAATGAGCAAGCCTCTCTGCTACTTGGCGAACCGCTCGAAGGTGAGCTGTGGCGAACCATTATTGCCCGCTCTTTTAAACCCCGCGCCGATGATGGTCATGAAGTGTCGTTGTTCGACGGGCGTCGGGTCAAACTGTCTATTACGCCGCTGGTAAATGAACCAGGGCAACTTATCGTGCTTACCGACCTGACGGAAACCCGCCAGTTACAGGCGCGTCTGAGTCACCTGCAACGCTTGTCCTCACTGGGCAAAATGGTTGCTTCTCTGGCCCATCAAATTCGTACGCCACTGTCAGCGGCAATGCTGTATGCAGCCAATCTGACCCGCAAGAATCTGCAGCCGGAATCCGGCGTTCAGTTTGCGCATAAACTGCAGGATCGACTCAAAGAACTGGAGAGCCAGGTCAACGACATGTTGCTGTTCGCCAAAAGCGGTGAGCAACAGGTCGTTAATGATATCTCAGTGCAAGAACTGTATGAGGCAATTGCGCCGACAGCGCAAACCATTACTCAGAGCAAGGATCAGCTCGTTATCTATAAAGGTCAGCATATTAATGCGTCGATCACCGGTAATCTTACCGCTTTGCAGGGGGCTTTACTCAATCTGATCCAGAATGCCAGCCAGATTAGCCCGAAGGGCAGTGACGTGACCGTGCAGTTCAGCGTACTAAACCGCTGGTTGTGTATCACCATCAGCGATCAGGGACCGGGTATTTCTGACGCCCTGAAAGATAAAATTTTCGAACCCTTTTACACCACCAAAACGCATGGCACCGGCCTTGGCCTGGCCGTAGTGCAGTCGGTGGTGAAAGCACATCAGGGCCGCATTAATGTGGAAAATCTGGCCGACGAAGGCGCCTGTTTTTCCATTATGTTACCTCGCGCATTTGCCAGTGATATGGTAATTGCCGACACCCAACCAGAGGAATAACCCATGCCAAAAACAACCGTACTGATCGTCGAGGATGATGCAGGCCTGCGCGAGGCGCTGGTAGATACGCTGTTACTGGCTGATTATCAGGTGGTCGCCGCCGATTCAGCAGAGCAGGCGATTATGCTGCTCAGTAAGCAGTCGGTGGATATCGTGGTAAGTGATATTCAGATGGGCGAAATGAATGGCCTGGCGCTATTAAAAGCAATTAAGAGCAAAGATGCCAATTTACCGGTACTGCTAATGACGGCTTATGCCACAGTGGATGACGCCGTGAGTGCCATGCGCGACGGTGCGACGGATTATTTATCTAAACCCTTTGCTCCCGAAGTGCTGCTGAATCTGGTTGGCCGCTATGCTCCGGCGCAAAAAGTCGAGTCCCGACAACCCATTGTTGGCGATAGCAGTAGCCTGGAATTACTCCAGCTGGCTCGCAAGGTGGCTCGCTCAGAGGCAACCGTGATGGTGTTGGGGCCAAGTGGTTCGGGTAAAGAAGTCTTATCCCGCTATATCCATGATAACTCTCAGCGCAGTCAGTCACCTTTTGTGGCCATTAACTGTGCGGCCATCCCTGAAAATATGCTGGAAGCCACCTTATTTGGTTATGAAAAAGGGGCTTTTACCGGCGCAGTGCAGGCGTGTCCGGGTAAGTTTGAGCAAGCTCAGGGCGGCACATTACTGCTCGATGAAATCACCGAAATGGACTTGGCGCTGCAAGCGAAATTGCTCCGAGTGTTACAGGAAAAAGAAGTGGAGCGCCTCGGTGCACGTAAAACCATTGAACTGGATGTCCGCGTTATAGCTACCAGTAACCGCGATCTAAAAGAAGCCGTGGCCAGAGGTGAGTTTCGCGAGGATTTATATTACCGCTTAAATGTGTTTCCAATTACGTGGCTGCCATTAGCGCATCGGACAGGGGATATCATTCCACTCGCCGAACACCTGATTAATCGTCATGCGGCCCAGCAAGGGTTAGGACAGTTTAAGCTGAGTGCGTCAGCCCGCAGCAAGCTGTTACAACACAGCTGGCCCGGCAATGTCCGTGAATTGGAAAATGTCTGCCAGCGGGCGCTTATCTTATGTGAATCCGAGGTGATTGACGCCAGCGATCTGATGATCGAACCCATGAGCGGACAGTCTTTCGCGCCTGCCAGTGAAGCAGATTATGAAGAAGATGATAGTCGTCTGGGTTCGGAGCTGCGTCACCAGGAGCACCAGATTATTCTGGATACCCTGGCGTCCTGCAAAGGAAAGCGCAAGGATGTGGCCGAAAAGCTCGGCATCAGCCCGCGTACGCTGCGCTATAAACTGGCGCGCATGCGCGAGCAGGGTATCGAAGTACCGGCCTGATACTACATTTACCCACCTACCTGCAGGGCGCTTATTTCAGCGCCCTGTTTGCTACTTCCCCCCCGATTGCCGTCATAAAATTGGCATAAATACGTAAGCCTCTGATATTAAATAATAATAAAAGTTGGTCTGGTCCTTGCTGTAGATCTCTGTAAGTACCATTAAAGCCATAAATCCGGCACCACCGGACAGGCAATCAACACACATCAGGAGCCGTTATGGACGTTAAAGCCAACAGTTTGTATCAGGAAATGCAGGCTATGATCGCGCAGACTCGTCTGGACGTTAATCCACAGCAAAATCTTGAAATTAATACGGAGTTAAATACTTCAAAAAGCGATTTTGCCGCGATGCTGGGCAATGCTGTTGAGAAGGTAAACAGTATGCAACTCGAATCCAAAGAAATGACTCAGCGTTTCGAAATGGGCGATAAATCCCTCAGCCTGGCGGAAGTAATGCTGGCTAAAGAGAAGTCTGGCATTGCGTTTGAAGCCACCGTGCAGGTGCGCAACAAAGTGCTGGAAGCGTACAAGCAAATCATGAATATGCCGGTGTAGTGGAGTAACTGACTGTGGCTGAAGCAACGGGTACAAATCTGGCCGTCTCTGACGCGGCGGATTCCGATAACGAGCAAAAATCCGGCTTTATGGATACCATTGGCAGTACCGATATGGTGCGCCAGATGACGCTGGTCGTTGTGTTGGTAATCAGCGTGGCTATCGCTATCTTTGTGGTGTTGTTTATCCAGGAACCGGATTTCCGTCCGCTGGCTAAAATGGACACCGAAGAGCTGATCGAAACCCTCGATTACCTTGATGCCAACCAGATTGAATATCAGCTGGAAGGCAACATCGTTCATGTTCGGGTCGACGAATACCAGAAAATAAAACTGGGTATGAGCCGCGAAGGTCTGGCGCAGGCCGAACAGGCCGGCAGTGACATCATCATGCAGGATATGGGCTTTGGTGTATCACAGCGGGTGGAAATGGAGCGCCTCAAGCACGCCCGGGAAATGCAGGTGGCGGCTACGATTGAAGACATGGCCAGCATCAAAAAGGCCCGGGTACTGCTGGCATTACCCAAAGAAAATGTGTTTGCCCGTCGTGAGAAGAAAGCCAGTGCCACCGTGGTGCTTACTGCAACTCGCGGCTCTGCGATTACCGGTGAAGAGGTGGACGCGGTCGTTGATATCGTTGCCTCCGCGGTGCAGGGCATGGAGCCTGAGCGCGTCACCGTTACCGATAGCAATGGCCGGTTACTTAACTCGGGCTCGCAAAATTCAGTAAGTGCCAGAGCACGAAAAGAATACGAAATAGAGCGTCAGCGTGAGAGCGAGTACCAGGAAAAGATTGATGCCATTTTAATTCCTGTGCTGGGTATTGGTAACTACACGGCGCAGGTGGATGTCAGCATGGACTTTACCGCGGTGGAACAAACCCAGCGCAGGTATAACCCGGATTTACCCGCCGTGCGCAGTGAAATGGTAGTAGAGGAAAACTCAGTAGGTTCAGTGGCCGCTGGTATTCCCGGCGCAATCAGTAACCAGCCGCCACTTGACGCGAATATCCCTGAAAACGCTATCGGCAATGGTCAGGTAGCGCCGGTCCCCGGCAGAACCACCAAAGAGTCGACCCGCAATTATGAACTGGACACCACTATTAGCCATACCAAGCAACAAACTGGTGTGATCCGTCGTCTGAGTGTATCAGTGGCGGTGGACTATCAACAAAGCACGGCTGAAGATGGCACTGTGACCAGTGAAGCCCGCAGCCAGGAAGAGTTACTTAGCATTCGCCGTTTACTGCAAGGCGGTATCGGCTTCGACGTTACCCGTGGTGACAGCCTCGAAGTGGTCAGCATGCCGTTCAGTCGCATCGATGCCGGTGATATGGAAGAGCTACCACTTTGGGAACAACCTTTCTTTATGCCTATACTTAAGTGGGTAATGGGCGGACTGGTCGTTATCACGCTGATCTTTGCCGTCATCAGACCGATGCTGTCAAAACTGATCAATCCGGCGGATAGTCAGGCCAGTGATGAATTTGATGCTGATGAAGGATTGGATCTGGGTGATGATACCATTAACATGCTGTCCAGCGAGTTTGATGCCGGCCAGGTTGGCTTTGCACCGGATGGCTCGTTAATGTTGCCGGATCTGCATAAAGATGAAGATGTGTTAAAAGCGGTGCGTGCACTGGTGGCCAATGAACCAGAACTATCTGCCCAGGTAGTGAAGGGCTGGCTGTTGCAGGATGAGTAATTAAGGGGTCGTAACATGGCAGAAGAACTGGCCACACAAGAAGAACAAACTTACGACGTAAGTAAGCTCGAAGGCGTTGAGAAAGCCGCGATCCTGCTACTGAGCCTGTCGGAAGAAGATGCTGCCCAGATCCTTAAACATCTGGAGCCAAAACAGGTACAAAAACTCGGTGCGGCCATGGCCCGTATCGATGATATGACACAGGCAAAAATTACCTCTGTACATAAGCACTTTATCGAAGAAATTCAGAACTACTCAACCATTGGTTTCCAGAGCCAGGACTTTGTGAAACGGGCGTTAACGGCTGCGTTGGGTGAAGACAAAGCCGCCAACCTGATTGATCAGATCCTGATGGGCTCCGGCGCTAAAGGCCTGGATTCCCTTAAGTGGATGGATTCCAAGCAGGTGGCGAGTATTATTCGCAACGAACACCCGCAGATCCAGACTATCGTATTGTCTTACCTGGAGCCGGAGCAATCTGCCGAAATTTTGTCGCAGTTCCCGGAAAAGGTTCGTCTGGATTTATTGATGCGGGTAGCCAACCTCGAAGAAGTCCAACCTGCTGCATTGCAGGAACTCAACGAGATCATGGAGAAACAGTTTGCCGGTCAGGCTGGTACCCAGGCAGCCAAAATGGGCGGCCTGAAGTCTGCTGCCGATATCATGAACTATCTGGATACCAATATCGAAGGTCAGTTGATGGATGCTATTCGCGAGCAGGACGAAGAACTCAGTCAGCAAATTCAGGATCTGATGTTTGTGTTCGACAACCTGGTGGATGTGGACGATCGTGGTATTCAGGCTATTCTGCGCGAGGTGCAGCAAGATTCGCTGCTTAAAGCCATTAAGGGTGCCGACGAAGAACTCAAGAACAAGATCACCAACAACATGTCGAAACGTGCAGCAGAAATGCTCACTGATGATCTTGAGGCCATGGGGCCGGTGCGGATCAGCGAAGTGGAAACTGCACAGAAAGAAATTCTGTCGGTGGCCCGACGCCTGGCTGATGCCGGTGAAATTATGCTTGGCGGCGGTGGCGGCGAAGAGTTCCTCTAACAGGATAAGCTATGAAATCCTATAAATCATTCACAGTTGAAGAGCTCGAAGACGCCAAAGGCTGGGATTTGCCACATGTTGAGCAGCCGGAGTCAACGCAAGAGAGCAAAACTAACGCGCTGAATCGCCGCAGCGACTGGAAATATGAGCCACCGGAAGAACCGGAAGAAATTAAGCCGCCCACTGCCGAGGAAATAGAAGCCATTCGTCAGGCCGCTTATGAAGAAGGCTATAATGAAGGCAAACAAACCGGCTTTGAAGAAGGTAAAACCGAAGGCCAGGCACAAGGCCACGAAGAAGGCCTGGCCAGTGGTCACGAGGCCGGGCTGGCTCAGGGGCTTGAGCAGGGGCAGGCACAAATTAGCCAGCAAACCGAGTTGTGGGAATCGCTGGTCACGCAGCTTCATGAGCCGTTAACCAGGGTAGATGAACAGGTTCGCAAAGAAGTGGTTAAACTGGCCGTTGCGCTAGCACGTTCGGTAGTCCGCACGGAAGTCAGAACCAACGAAGACATTATTCTTCAGGCGCTCAGCGAAGGCCTTAAAGCGCTGCCGGTGGAAGAAAACCACTACAGTATTCATCTTCACCCTGAAGATATCCAGCTGGTGCAGTCTCATTTTGGCGAAGAAACCATCAAAGAACGCGGCTGGACACTTATTGATACTCCGGGCATGGAGCGCGGCGGTTGCGATATTGTTACCCAGCACAACGCTGTAGACCTTTCCATTGAACGACGCAGTCGCAATGTGCTCGATAAATTCCTGTTAGAGCAGGGCTTATCTGATGACAGTTAGTCTGGTATCCCACCTGCAACAACTTCAGAAGCAGGTGCCATCACCACCGGTTGTCGCGGCCGGTAAGCTCATTCGAGGGATTGGCCTGACGCTTGAGGCGGTAGGCTGTCAATTACCCGTCGGTAGCCAGTGTATGGTGCAAACCATCGACGGTGAAATAGAAGCCGAAGTGGTTGGCTTTGGCGATCACATTACCTATTTAATGCCCACCGAAGCGGTGCGCGGGATTGTGCCCGGTTCACGCGTACTACCTCTTAATCGGGACAGCGGGTTATCCGTAGGGTTAGGCATGCTTGGCAGAGTCGTAGACGGCAATGGCCAGCCGCTTGACGGGCTTGGTCCCATTGAGTCCACTGAACGGGTGCCTACCACCAAACCCCCAATTAATCCGCTGGCCCGGCGAACTATCGCCGAACCCATGGATGTGGGCGTGCGTGCAATCAATGCCATCACTACCGTAGGGGTAGGACAGCGTATGGGATTATTCGCCGGCAGTGGCGTGGGGAAAAGTGTGCTGTTGGGTATGATGACCCGCGGCGCCAAAGCTGATGTGGTGGTGGTTGGTCTGGTGGGTGAACGGGGCCGCGAGGTAAAAGAATTTATCCACGATATCCTTACCGAAGAAGAACGTCAGCGCGCGGTTGTCGTTGCAGCACCTGCCGATACCTCGCCACTGATGCGCTTAAAGGGCTGCGAAACCGCCGTGACTATTGCCGAATACTTCCGCGATCAGGGCATGAATGTTCTGCTACTTATCGACTCGTTAACCCGTTATGCTATGGCCCAGCGTGAAATTGCGCTGGCGGTAGGCGAGCCACCGGCGACTAAAGGCTACCCGCCTTCGGTATTTGCCCGCTTGCCAGCCCTGGTAGAGCGCGCCGGTAATGGCAGCGAAAATCAGGGCTCGATCACGGCTTTTTATACTGTACTAACAGAAGGTGATGATTTGCAGGATCCGATTGCCGACTCTGCCCGTGCGATTCTTGACGGTCATATTGTACTGTCTCGCTCGCTGGCGGAAAGTGGCCATTACCCGGCCATCGACATTGAGGCCTCTATCAGTCGGGTTATGCCGCAGGTAGTGAGTGAAGAACATCTGTTTCAGGCTCGTCGTATTCGCCAGGTTTATTCCACCTATCAGCAAAACCGCGACCTGATTACCCTTGGGGCTTATACACGTGGCACCGATGCCCGGGTTGATTTAGCCATTAATGCCGAACCGGCCATTAAAGCGTTACTGCAACAAGGCATGAAACAGGTGACCGCTTACGACGAAAGCCTGGAAGCCATGAGTAAGCTGGCTGGCGGCTTAGGTATAGGCTAATAGCGATGGCCCGTAACGATGTAACCCGTTCTATTGAGCAGCTCGCCACCGTTTTACGCATGGAACTGGAAAAAGAAAACAAAGCTTTAAATGCCTTTCGTCTGGCCCAGGACTATCATCAGCAACAGCGTACCAAACTCACCAGCCTGCAACAGTACCGCATGGATTATGTGCGGCAGCTCCAACAGGAGGGCAGTGGTGGCGTAAAAGCGCATCACTATCAACAGCGTTTGTCCTTTGTAGCCAAGCTGGATAAAGCCTGTGAACAGCAGGGGCATGTTATTGCCCAGTGTAAAATGGCGGCCGACCAGCGTCGCACCCAGTGGCTGGCCCAGCAGCGCCGTCGTCAGGCCGTTGAAAAGCTCATCGAAAAGAAAGACCAGACCCTGCAGATTATCGACAACCGAATCGAACAACAGATGATGGATGAGCTGGCTACCCAGCGTCTGCTCCGCCGTTCTATTTCCTGAATCCCGTCATAGATAAAAGTGGCGCACTCTTTGCAAAATCTTTACTGAAGCGACTAATACTGATGTAACAACACATCAAATTCAAGCAGTTAGGTATTGAGGACTCGGTTATGATGCAACAGCTTGCCACGCAACGATCACAAATTGCCGCTTTCCCGGAGACATTGCCGGAAAGTGCTGCCAAACGTGATCCGGCTCAAACCAGTGAGTCTGTATTACCTGTCAGCTCTGATCAGCCGGTAACGGCAAAGTCAGGCAAAAGTGCGCCGGCAAAAGATAGCTTTGCCGAGCTACTTAATCGCCAGCGTGGCGACGAACAAGCTGCCGAGGCAAAAAGCAAAGCCGCTGAAGAGAGTAAGTCAGCGTCTGAGAATGAAGAAATTGCGGCCTCGTCATCAGCCCGGCAGAGCAATAAAGAAACCGCTGAGGCTAACAGTACGGCAAAAACAGAGAGCGGTGAGTCAACTGACGATCAAGCCAGTGAAACAACAGACAAACTTGCTGATGATTCAGCAAACAACCCCAAAGCGACGTCAGGTAAAATGCCCAGCGGCGCTGAACAGCAGACAGAGGCTGACGAGCGTCAGGTTTCTGCCGCTCAGACAGCTCAGGAGCGCATCGACAACATTGCCGCTGCCGAGGAGGATATTGCAGATATTGCCATGTTGCTGGGCGGCAATACTGCCCACACGGCCGATGGCGAACCGGACTATCTTGCTCTGGTAGACGCCGTTCGCGCTCTGCAGGATAAGTTAACCCCGGCCTCAGACAAACCGGCAAGTATCAATGAACCGCTTAGTAACGAAGATATTATCAGTATGTTGCCAACCGATATGGGGCAGCCCATAAAGGGGGACGTGCTAACCAAATTGCAGGACTGGCTGAATAGCCTGTTGCCAGGTGAGCTGCCAGAGGATATTCAGGCTTCACCACTGCAACAAATGCGAGGTGCTGAACAGGTACTCTCCGATTTGCTGGCATTGGTGAAGCAGGTCAAAGCCAGCGCAGAAAGTGAAGAAGCAGGAACGGGAAATAGCAAATTTACCTCTGACCCGGCCTTGCTTTCGGCTGTTGAGAACATGACGGCGGAGTCAGCGGATAAAGTTGCTGAAGAGGCGCAATTGTCAGAAGAAAACCTGCTGGCTCTGGCCATGGCTTTGTTGCAGGGATTACCCAATGAGCGTCAGAACGCCAACAACGATACTAAACCAGCCGCCGAGGAAGGTGAACAGGCGTTATTACCTGAGCTAGCAGCGGCTAACGTGCAGCTGGCCGAAGAACCCATTGTCGTGGCAGAGACAGCAGACGAAGCGCTAATCAATCAGGCCGCGTTGCTGGTAAGCCTTATGCGCCAGGCTCAGCAAAATGCAGAAGCACCGAAAACAGAGACTATTACTGAGACTAATGTTAATGCCGACAAAGCGCAGGCAAAGCTAACCGATCTGGATGCGCTGACATCGATACTTAGCGACAGTAACGATAAGACTTTACAGGAACTGGCGCAGGTGATGACCGATAGTGCCAGTAAAGCCAATCCGGCACTCACCGATACCCAGTTAAGTCAGATGCGCAGCCAATTAACCAGCGGCCTTGAAGAAATGCGCACGCAGTTAAAGCAGGGCCATCAACCGGGGATTGACCTGGCAGCACTGGTGCAACAAACCGTGCAGGATGTCGCCCCGGAAAATGCGCAGAATATAGCGTTACCGGTCATGCAGGATGTTCAGCAACTCACCCAGCTTGCTTCGATGGCAGGCATGAGCCAGGGACAGGAACAACAATTAGGTGAGCTGATCACTGTAGCCCGGGACGTGCTGGTTCATGAAACCCGCCAGCAGCACGGTGATACCCTTAAATCCATGCAACAGCAATCCGTTTTTGATAAGCCGGTCAATGTGCAGCAAACTCAGGGCCAGCAACAAATTGCTGAGAAGATCCGCTGGATGGTAAATGGTCGTCAGTCGATGGCTGAAATCCGTCTTGATCCACCGGAAATGGGCAGCATGCAAATCCGCCTGAACGTGTCGGGCGACAGCGCATCAGTAAGTTTTGTGGTGCAATCACAGCAGGCCAAAGAAGCGCTGAACGAAGCTATGCCGCGACTACGGGATATGTTTTCGGAGCAGGGGCTGGATTTAGGCGAGTCCTTTGTCAGTCAGCAAAACAGTGGTGAGGCTGGCGACGGAGAATTTGCCGATCAGCAGGGTGGTGGCTTTGGTGAAGCGGCTGACGAAGAGACAAAAAGTCAGGAAACTCACGTTGTCCGACCTGCAAACGGCCTGATTGACGACTATGTTTAATGAAAACATAGCGTTTGCCGTTGCCATTTATTGGTGAGCAGACATAATACGCCTAACTTGTGTATGTGAGAGTGGTTGGAAAATGGCTGAAGAAGAGTTACAGATTGAAGAAACCGGTGGTAAGAAAAGCAAGCTGATGCTGATCATCATTATCGCCGTAGTGCTGATTGGCGGTGGTGGTGCAGCGTACTTCTTCTTATTTGCCGGCGGTGATGAACCAACAGCAGCAGAGGAGCTGGCGGCCGAAGGTGGTGGCCAGGCGGCAGCGATGCCAGAGGCTAACGCCAGTGTTGGCACTGCCCTCTATGTAGCAATGCCGCGGCCGATTGTATTTAACGTGCCGGGTTCAGGCCGTGACAGACTGGTACAGATTAAAGTTCAGTTAATGGTGCGTGGTACCGATAACGAGGAAAAGGCAAAAACGCATATTCCTTTAATCGAAGGTACCTTGCTGCAAACTTTCAGCGCCAGCAACGCTGATGACCTGGTCACAGAGCCGGGTAAAATTGAGTTAAGAGACAATGCCCTGGAAGCGGTGCAAAACGCACTGAAGGACATTGCCGGTGGTGAAGTGGTTGAACGGGTACTGTTTACCGACTTCGTTATGCAATAGCAGGAGTTCGCTGTGAGCGATTTATTATCACAAGATGAAATTGATGCGCTGCTCCACGGGGTAGACGACGTCGAGGAAGAAGAAGTCGCCCATGATCCGGGAGACTCGTCGGCGCTCGAGTATGACTTTTCATCACAGGATCGTATCGTTCGTGGCCGAATGCCAACACTGGAAATTGTTAATGAGCGATTCGCCCGGCATTTACGGGTGAGTCTGTTCAATATGATGCGCCGCAGTGCGGAAGTGTCGATTAACGGTATTCAGATGATTAAGTTTGGTGAGTACATTCATACCCTGTTTGTACCAACCAGCCTGAATATGGTGCGTTTCAGACCGTTAAAAGGCACCGGCCTGATTACCATGGAAGCGCGGCTGGTATTTATTCTGGTGGATAACTTTTTTGGTGGTGACGGCCGTTACCACGCGAAAATTGAGGGGCGGGAGTTTACGCCCACTGAGCGGCGGATTATTCAGATGCTGCTGAAAATCATTTTCGAGGATTACAAAGAAGCGTGGGCGCCGGTAATGGATGTGTCGTTTGAATATCTCGACTCCGAAGTTAACCCGGCCATGGCTAATATTGTCAGCCCCACGGAAGTGGTGGTGATCAGTTCATTCCATATTGAACTGGACGGTGGTGGTGGTGACTTCCATGTGTCACTGCCATACTCGATGCTGGAACCCATCCGTGAACTGCTCGATGCCGGTGTGCAGAGCGATAAGGAAGATACGGATCTGCGCTGGAGTAAAGCGCTGCGGGATGAAATTATGGACGTGCATGTGGAACTCAGCACGCACATGCTGGATTTTGAGGTGTCATTACGGGATGTCATGAACTTCAAGCCCGGCGATATTATCCCTATTGAAATGCCCGAGCATATTACAGTGTTGATTGAAGATTTACCTACCTTCCGGGCTAAGCTGGGCCGGTCGAGGGAAAATCTGGCCCTGAAGATTGCAGAGAAGATACCCAGACCTACCTCCGTGAAGTCTGAGTTACAGCTACTTACCCGCGGTGGCCGGATCATCGATAACGATGCCGAACTGCAGGTACTGGAAGAAGATTTATAGTCGCAAGACAGATTGAGAAATAAGAGGCGAGATCATGAGTGAAGAAGACGGTATGGACGATTGGGCCGCAGCCATGGCTGAACAGGCCGATGCTGAGTCCGAAAGCGAAGGGGGTGACGACGACGGCGTCCGCGTAGCTGAACTTGACGAACTGTCTGATGACGCGCCCATCACCCAGGAAGAGAAAAAGAAACTCGATACCATTCTGGATATTCCGG